>BNJU01002655.1_pt1 | contig 167793 bp, 191 predicted proteins | sample 8539281 | NCBI WGS metagenome assembly BNJU01 (sample SAMD00202456, study PRJDB9452) | human saliva metagenome | isolation source: human saliva | place: Japan | reverse complement strand
AAGAGATTTTTGTTTCTCTGTTCGATATTAAAAAAATATCCAAAAAGCTCTTAATATTACAGAGCCTTTGGATTATATAACTCTAATTAATTTTATGTTTTAATTACTATCTACTCTTGATTTCTTTCACTCTTGGAACTATTAAGTAAAGCGGAATTATGTTCAAGATGAACACTATTAGAAATAGCAAAACATCTTTTGAATCAACTGGACGCCCTGACGAAATCGCTGTTACGATATCACTGTAATAGTATCCAGGGAAAATCATCTGAATTTTGCTAACAGCCCCGATGAATCCTCCATCTGCACCTAGAGAAGCAAATGGTATTATTGTCATCGCTGCTAAGATAATAGCAGGAAAGCTAATCGTATCAAGTGTCTTTGCATCAACGCGCACACCGAGCACAAAACCGATAATGCTAAAATATATTCCCATAACCGTGAGGAGTAGAAACTGAACTACCAGACTGGTTGTAACATGGAGGTTAAAAAAAGAAACCGCGAATGCAAGTACAGCCATGAATATTAGCGTATTTAACGCAAGTTGAACGAGCATCTGATCAAGAAGGTAGTCTTTCACGGCATATCTTGTGAACCTCGATTCAAATGAGTAGAACTCAATATTTGTTGCGATTCGCTTACTAAACGTTGCTAGGCTGTTTCCAATGATTCCGATAAATACTGCTATACCGAATACGATGTTCGGTAAAACACCCTTTTGCACATTGGAAATAAACACATACCATATAACAGGAACGAATATAGTAAAAAGCAGGAATCTTTTATTTCTTAAAACCTGTTTTAATTGTATCATCTTCATAGCTTTAGCCCTCCATTTCGATTTTCTCACGGTAATACTGTTCTATTGTCCTGCCAGAATCATGGATGGACTCCACTGATTCATTTGCAGTTATTATTCCATCCTTCAAGATGAGCACCTTCGTAAAGAAACGATCTATCTGATTGAAGTCATGAGTGACAATTACCGATGTGTAATTCTTATTCTCGAGTAGCTTCCAAAAATTATCTACCGATTCAAGGTCCATACCTGTAGTCGGTTCATCTAAAAAAATAAGCTTAGGAGAATTAAGTATCGTCAGTAAAAGTGATAAACGTCTTTTCTGTCCACCAGATAAGCTTCCGACATACTGCTTCTGATGTTCTTGAAGTTCAACCATCATGAGTAGTTCCTCAATACAGACATCGCTTAATTTATTCATTTTGCACTTTAGACTAACGATTTCAAATACTGTCAAATCATCGATAAGTATATCTGCTTGTGGCATCATGCTTATTTCAGTCTGAAAATCAAGGCTAGTATCTACTTCACCTGAGTTAGCCACTATCTGTCCAGCAATTATCTTAAGAAGAGTGCTCTTGCCAGCACCGTTACCTCCGAGCAATGCGACTCTATCTCCTTCTGAAATCTCAAATGTCACGCCCTTTAAAACTTCTTTATTTTTAAACGATTTCTCTATCTCTTTTACTTTAAACATATGAGCCTCCGTTCTTCTATTCTTGCTTTGTGACAACATTATAGGTCATACACAATTGATAAAACCATGTTTGTCAAGAACGGCACTTAAAATGTCGCTAACGGTTAATCATCCGCTCCTACATTCGTACTTTAATAAGGTGACTAATCGAAGGCGCACAAAAGCCTGGATATTTAGTATCCAGGCTTCATGTATGAAAATATATTTGTTTATGTGTTATTTTCTAAATGTAATCGTCTGAGAGAACAGATAATCTGCGCTTCGAGTAGATACGGATGAAAAAGGATACTTTGCAAGGATTTCTCTGACATTATGAAGTCCAATCCCTCTTCCCTCGCCTTTACTTGAGTAACCTTCTTCAAATATATGGCTGATATTCACTCTCTCATCAACAGTCGAATTTTCAATCACTAATATCAGCGCTTCACCATCGAGAATCAGTGCAACTGTCAGCTTTGGCAATTCTGACTCTAAGCTCGCTTCGATTGCATTATCACAGAGAATTGACATCACTTTGATAAAGTCTAGCAGATCTATCTTGAAGTCATATACAGCATCTTCTATCTCAATTGCGATCTCCACACCTCTACTATGTGCTTCAATAAGCTTTGCAGAAAGCACACTCTTTCACGGCATCGTTTTTTATATTAGAGAGTTTTGCTATATCAAACTTGCTGTTATATAGTTGTTTACCACTGTCCCCGAGAACACCTTCATAGACGCTCTTGATTGCATCGATATCCTTATTATCAATACCTACTTTTATGCTGGTAAGGATATTGATGTAATCATGGCGAAAGCTGCGAATCTCACCGTATAAATTCTCTATGTGATGACTATAGTTCGATAGTTCGCTTAGCTGAATATCCTTTTGTTTAAGGATCTCCTCCTTAAGCTTTTCCTTTGAGGTTGAATTTAGATAAAGTAGCATCACGAAGAATAACAGAATATAGATATCATTGACATGACCACGCAAGTAATCAGCATGCGATATTTTCTCACCAAAGATCATAAGGACTGAAATAATAAGCATGTATACAAGCATTGATACATCCACGACAAGTAGCATACGGTTAAAGAAGTTGCGCTCAAACCCCTTTTTCAAATCGTTAAAGTCTAATTTTCAGAGTTTTAATGATTAGAAGGTAGAAAGGGAATGTGAGAGCATCAATCAATAAATCATAAATACTAATATTTACCTCGTTATAAACCGCGATTCCCACTAGAGGGAATATGTGATACGCAAGTAGTCTTCCGAGCAAGCTTAATATAACGATAGGATAAACCCCAATAAATAGGTTAAATAGCTTATTGCCATGAGGATTAGCGAAAAAGCTGTATGCTACAAATATAAAAAAGTAGCCGAAGTATCCAGCTGGTGGGCATAACATAAAAATCACAACGTAAACCAGCGGAAAAATCATATACCAATACGGCTTAAACTTTTTCTCACTTACCTGACTGTATAAAAGCATTGTTAAGAGTATCTTAAGCGCAATACTAAAAATTTTTAATAACATATCTCTATAAACACCTTAATATCTAATAATTGAGTTTTTCAAGAAGACCTCTGTACTTCATCCTTGATATCAGACAGCTCTCTCCATTTTCAAACAGAGCAACCTTGCTCTCCTTATCTATCTTAATTATATTATCAGGATTAACTACAAATGATCGATGGCAGCGGTAGAGACGACTGTCAGACTTCTCAATCATCAGCGATACTACCATAAAACTCCATACGTTCATCTTTAGTATGCAAAATTACTTTGTGGATCATCGGAGAAGTCTCGAAATACAATATATTATTAAACGGTACCTGTACACGTGCCATGGATGTTTCAATAGCGAACGAATCTTGAGCTATGTTTGACCCAACCTTACAAATAGTGTACTCGATAGCTGAGCACACTCGCTCTTTAAACGATTCTTCATCAAGTGCTTTATCGATAAAAGTCCAGCGCAGCTACTTTATATTTAAACGTAACAGGCATAAATTCCGTATGCGTTGTTACAAATACGATCGTCGCATTAGGATCTCGGCTACGAATTTCCTTAGCAATGTCCAGTCCCTTCTGTTCTTCTCCCTTAATCTCGATATCAAGGAAAAACAGTTGATGGGAACCGAATTCTGAGATATTATCTAGCATCTGCTTCGGACTGCTAAAAATTTCTGGAGTTTTGCACTTCAAATCTTTCTGGTCAATCACTTCCCTGATTATATTGTCGATTCGTGATTGCTGCAGTATCTCATCTTCTAAAATGAATATATTAATCATTTGATTTACTCCTAATACCTCTTCAGCTCTTACTATCCAACTTGCATGCATATTCAGGTCAAAAATAGCTGTCCATATTTTATCATTAAAAGACCCATCCAGTAAACTGGATGGGTCGCTCTTTACTTTATCTATACTAAGATACATTAATTGTGCTTAAACCTCTCTTGTATACTTAGCAAGGTACTCTCTCTCATCCTCTTCTAGGTATGGAGCGATAACCTCATATACATGCTTATGGTAGTCATTAAGCTGCTTGCGCTCTTCAGGTGTCATGAAATCTGGATCAATAGCATCTAGGTCAAATGGAACTAGAGTTATTGGCTCAAACTTGAGGAACTTACCGTATTCATTAACTTCATCTAGTACGCAGAGAAGCTCATTCTCAAGACGAACTCCGTGAGAACCTTCAATGTAGATTCCTGGCTCATCAGTGATAACCATGCCCTCATCGATTACGCACTGGTTGCCCTTTCTGTATACCCAGCGGAAGCTAGCAGGTCCCTCGTGGATATTTAGAAGGTATCCTACACCATGACCGGTTCCATGGTTGAAGTTGAGATGACGATCCCAGAATGGCTTTCTTGCATAAGCATCTAGAATTACACCGTTACAGCCGTAAAGGAACTTGGCATTAGCAAGAGATAGGTTACTGATAGCAACTAGCGTGAAATCCTTCTTCATCTGGTCTGTAATCTCACCTACAACATAAGTTCTCGTGATATCTGTTGAACCCTCATAGAATCCTGCTCCTGTATCTGTTAGGTGGAGTCCCTTAGGTAGCACTGGAATGTCTGTCTCAGGAGATGGTGCGTAGTGAACTATTGCGGCATGAGCTCCATATGATGAAATTGGCTCGAAGCTTGGACGGATGAAGTTTCCGAGCTCAGCACGGAACTCGTCGAGCTTATTAGCAACGCTAAGCTCTGTCATCTCAATCTTGCCAACATTTTCCTTGAGCCACTTCATAAGACGTAGATGTGCAATGCTGTCCTTAATCTGAGCCTTTCTTATGTTCTCAAGCTCAACATGGTTCTTTACATTCTTGAAAATCATCTCTGGATTCATCATGTCAATCTTCTTAACTGACTCAGGGATGTTGCAGAATAGTGCATAGTTAACCTTGGAAGCATCAAGCATAAGCTTAGTATCTTCAGGGATATACTTAATATCCTCATAAATGTCATTGTATGGATGTAGAACTACTCCGTCTTTTTCGAAGTGAGCTTTAATCTCATCACTTAGTTTACGCTCATCTATATACAGGTGATATTCATTTGCATCCATCAGAGCATATGACAGAACTAGTGGGAAAAAGTCGATATCATCTCCACGGATATTCAGAGTCCAGCAGATATCGTCAAGCGTTGTAACAACGTGCATATCTGCCTCAGCCTCTACCATCTTCTCACGGATATCAGCAAGCTTTTCAGCAACGGTCTTTCCAGTATATTTTACTTCAAGCTCAAATGCTGGCTTTTCGGAGAGCGGTGGTCTGTCTGTCCATATCTCATCGATTAGGTCAACGCTATACTCGATGCATCCTTCATGCTTCTTAGCAATTTCATCATATAGCTGTCCTTCATCCATGGATACAACTCTTCCATCAAATCCGATTTTCTCACCTTTCTTAAGGTTGCTATTTATAAATGCATCTAGTGTTGGAACTCCAGGCTCACCCATCTTCATGAGCTCAACAGTTGTACCCTGAAGCTGCTCACCAGCCTGAAGGAAATATCTTCCATCAACCCATAGCCAAGCTCCGTCTAACCCTACTACTGCAACACCTGCAGAACCAGAGAATCCTGTTATGAACTTCCTTGCCTTGAAGTGCTCACCAACATACTCTGACTGATGAAAAATCAGCTGTTGGAACAACGTAATAATTAATACCGTGCTCCTGCATCTTAGAACGGAGTGCAGCGAGTCTCTCCTGAATTACATTCATTTAAAGTCTCCTTTCGAATGAACAATTAAATAATTATATTTAATAATAATATCCTAAATTGATTATAGCACCAGATACGTGTGGCAAAAAAAGCCCTAACTCCATAATCTGGTGCATAATAATACTATTTCTTATGATAAGCCAATTATAGTTCCGTCGGACAGGATATCCATACCGTTTGCAGCCGGCACCTTAGGGAGACCCTGGCATTGTCATTATTGAGCCAGTAAGCGCTACGATAAACCCTGCTCCTGCTGATACTCTTAGTTCTCTAACAGTGATGGTAAATCCTGTTGGTGCACCTAGCAGCGTTGCATCGTCTGAGAATGAATACTGGGTCTTTGCAACGCAGATTGGCAGCTTGTCATATCCTAGCTTTGTGAGCTCCTTAATCTGCTTTTTAGCTGCTGGTGTGAAATCCACTCCGTCTGCGCGGTAAATTTCCTTCGCTATCTTTTCCATCTTCTCCTCAATTGATAAATCGAGATCATATAATGGCTTAAAGTCAGCCTTACCCTCTTCACAGATTCTAACTACTTCTTCAGCGAGATCCATTCCACCTTCAGCACCCTTTGCGAAGACTTCAGACAGAACAACCTTTACCCCATACTCCTCACAGATCTTATCGAGAAGCTCTAGTTCAGCATCTGTATCAGTTGGAAATCTATTGATTGCTACTACTGATGGCACTCCGAACTTTGCTACGTTCTCTATGTGTCTTATGAGGTTAGACGAACCAGCTCTCAGGGCATCTAAATTTTCTTCAGCGAGATTATCCTTAGCCACGCCACCGTTCATCTTGAGAGCACGCACTGTAGCCACTATTACTACACAGTCAGGCTTTAACCCAGCATATCTGCACTTGATATCAAAGAACTTTTCTGCACCTAGATCTGCTCCAAATCCAGCTTCAGTGATCACATAGTCACCGAGTTTAGCGCAGTCTTCGTTGCTACTACGGAGTTGCAACCATGAGCGATATTTGCAAACGGTCCACCGTGAATGAATGCCGGCGTGTTATCTAGCGTCTGAACCAGGTTAGGTTTAATGGCATCCTTGAGCAGCAGTGCCATAGCACCTGTAGCTTCTAAAGTCGCCAGCGGTAACAGCTTCTCCTTCGTAGTTGTAAGCAACAACCATCTTAGACAATCTTTCCTTGAGATCATCAAGATCAGAAGCAAGGCAAAGTATAGCCATGATTTCAGAAGCAACTGTGATATCAAATCCGTTCTCACGTGTTACGCCATCACCCTTGCCTCCAAGCCCGATAACAATATTACGAAGAGCACGATCGTTCATGTCAACAACACGCTTCCATACAATTCTCTTGGTAACTATTCCGAGCTTATTGCCTTGGTGAATATGATTATCAAGTAACGCCGCAAGCAGACTGTGAGCGGACGTAATAGCGTGGAAGTCACCTGTAAAATGCAGATTGATATCATCCATCGGAACCACCTGGGAATAACCACCCCCTGCTGCGCCTCCCTTAACTCCGAAGCAAGGTCCTAATGAAGGCTCGCGAAGAGTTGTAACAGTCTTTTTACCAAGCCTGCTAAGTGCCATAGAAAGCCCCACGTTAGTGGTCGTCTTTCCTTCTCCTGCCGGAGTAGGATTTATAGCTGTAACTAGCACTAGTTTGCCATCTTCCCTATTCATGTTCTCCTTAATATAAGAATATGAAAGCTTAGCTTTGTATTTTCCATATTGCTCAAGTTCATCGCTCGGGAATATCGAGCACTTTTGCAACTTCTGTGATTGGAAGCATTTTCGCTTCCTGAGCAATTTCAACATCTTTCTTCATAACATTCCTCCACAAATATAACAATATGTGTCAAAAGCAAATATCTAAATATATAGATATATGGTCATTATACTTCATGTTCATATTCCCATACAACATTATTAGGTTCGATTATATTATTTAATGATTTTATCGCGTATAAACATATTTTTTATAAATGATTTGTTGTTAACACTTATTCCTAATCAGATTCTCTATATAAAAAAAGCAACCGGATTGTCTCCGATTGCCCAAATCTTATTCATGAAATTCTATATAATTAAAAGTTCTTATATCACTTAATTACAAAGTAAATGATGCCAAATTACCTTAGCTTGAGTTCGTTATATGGTTCACGACCTTCTTCATCCCTTATCTCACGCAAGTAATTATAAAGAGTTGCTTGAGATATAGATAAAGTCTCGCAGATAAACGGAACAGCTTCCTTTACAGAGAATAAGCCCTGAAACTTGAATTTAGTCAATAGCTTAATCTTTACCTTCCTTAGTATTAATTTGGTTAGGATCAAACTGTTTTATCGACTTAATTATAGTATCCTTCATCACATTCTGAATATAATCTTCGTCATTTATAGAATATACCGAATCATCCGCAGTTGGCTCCTCAACATCATGAATCTTAATAGATTCGCTAAGGTAGTTGATAATATCCTGAACTTTTGATGGATCCTGATTTATACAAATCATAGCTGCTGGATTGTTTTCTTCATCCATAAACATGAAGTGAGATGCGCGAAGCTTCTTGCCATGTGCTGACTTGCTCGCATAACCGATGAGGTGTCCCTCGCCATCAGCTAGGTTATTGATAACATCATACACACCGGGGTTAATCCTATAGCTTCTCTCTCTACCGGTGATATTGTTGTTATGCATGAACACTATTTCTCTTTTAGTAAGATCATGGAGTACAACTTCTGTATCGCTGCCCATAAGCTTAGCGATTCCAGAAGCAACCTGTGCTAATATATCTAAACGTTCTTCCTGAGTCATATCTTGTTTCACTCCTCTTTTTGCGTAAGATCAATTCCTTGACGACGCTCTGCAACCTTAGGCACGTAATCCTCATCACTAAACCATGTAGTAAATCCATTTCCATTTACTTCGCTAACATTGGTTATAGTGATAAATGCATTTTCGTCTATTGCGAGAGCTGCCTGTTTTACTTTATTGAGATTTCTACTACCAACTACACAGTACACCAAGTCCTGTTCAGACTGTAGATATCCACCTGTTGCATGCATAATTGTCGTACCAAACCCTAGCTGTAGTATCTTCTCGTTGATTTCTTTGATTTTCTTTGTGAAATCATGAGCTGTACACCACCTTGACCGAGCAGTATCATCTTGTTCATGCACACGCTATAAATCAGCGCGTACAGAATTCCTAGGATTACTCCGTTTGTCTTCGTTACCGGAATCTGCATCATGAAGATTGCAAAGTCAATGGCATACATAATCGGTGCAATTTTAACACCAAATTTTCTATTTAGAATCAGCGGTGGCACGTCTATTCCACCTGTTGATCCACCAACCCTTAGGATTAACCCCAGCCCTATTCCATCGATAACACCAGCACAGATAGCTGCTAGAAGCGGATCATCTACAAGATGATGAAGCACCGTCGCCTTCTGAAATATTCCCAAAAATACTGGAAATAATACTGTTCCTAGTACGATAGACGCTGCAAACTTTTTGCCAAGAGCCCATGTTCCAATTACAAAAAGTATGACGTTAATCACAAGAACCGTTCCTGACACGCTTAGGCCAAAGTAATAATTGGTCATGCGGCCAACACCTGCTAAACCTGAAACCACCATCCCATATGGCAAAGCAAAACAGGCAATAGCAAAAGCACTTAATGCATTTCCGACAACCATTTGAAGTACTTCTAGTCCCACCTTGGAAGCATTTCTCATAATCCACCTTGTCGAGCACCCATAGGTCACTCGCAACCCTTTCTTTAGTCTAAAACTCGCCAAAAACTTAAAGCATAACCATAGTAAATAGTCTAAAAAAATAACTATGTACAATAAAGTAATATATCATCAGATAGCGGAAATTGTCAAGATTTCAGGGAATATTCTAGGTGAAATTTTTATTATATTTGTATTCTTATTGTCAACTTGTTACCCTTTTGTCAACCTCCTAGGTATCTAAATATTTGGAACAATATCGCGTCTGTGATAATATAGATTATATTATTTACGTTTTGATTTGGTTTCATAAGGAGGCCTTCGATGAAAGCACATGAAAGATTATTAAAATACGTTTCGTATCGCACCCCAAGTGACGAAAATAGCGAAACATCCCCTTCAAGCCAGTGCCAATTTTCATTGGCACACGCATTAGTTGACGAGCTCAAAGAACTAGGTGTCGAAGATGCGGCATGTGATGAATATTGTTACGTGTACGGGCACATACCAGCTACCCCAGGAAAAGAACATGTAACAGCGATTGGTTTTTGCTCACATATGGATACAGTGAGCGACTATTGCGATCACGATGCAAATCCACAGATTATAGAGAATTACGATGGAGGAGTGGTTAAACTCGGCGACAGCGGACTTGTCCTTGACCCGGAGGTTTTCCCTCATCTCAAGGACCTCAAAGGACGTACCTTGATAACTACAGACGGAACAACAGTGCTCGGTGCTGATGACAAAGCTGGAATTGCCGAGATTATGACCGTAGTTGAACACATAAATGAATTCGAACATGGTCCTATTTCAATAGCATTTACGCCTGATGAGGAAATTGGCAGAGGTACCGCGCACTTCGATGTTGCAAGATTTGATGCAAAATACGGATATACGCTAGACGGTTCAACCGAGGGTGAAGTTCAATACGAGACCTTCAATGCTGCTACAGCAAAGGTTTATTTCAAGGGTGAAAATGTTCATCCTGGTTCAGCAAAGGATGTTATGATTAACGCTTCACTCGTTGCAATGGAATTTGATTCCCTGCTTCCTGCTGCTGAACGCCCTGAGCGAACCGAAGACCACGAAGGCTTCTATCACCTAATATCGGTAAACGGAACTGTGAGCGATGCGAATATGACGTATATCATCAGAGATCATGATGCATCTAAGTTCGCAAACAGACAGGATACAATGAAAATGGCCGAAAAGTTTCTTAACGAGAAATACGGAGAAGGAACCGTAAGACTCGAGATTAAAGAACAGTATAGAAATATGGCTGAAGTTCTTGAAAAGTGCCCAGATGCTATTGAAAACGCCAAGAACGCTTGTAAAGTAGCGGGTGTTGATCCGCTAGTTATTCCAGTAAGAGGCGGCACAGATGGTGCTAACCTCAGCTTCATGGGTCTACCTTGTCCAAACCTCGGTACTGGTGGACACGCATTCCACGGTCCTTATGAGCATATAACTGTAGAGGGCATGGAGACAGGTGTAGAGGTTATAAAGGCTCTCATAAATGAATTTGTAAAGGAAGCATAAATCTGAATGATTCAGACACTGTGCTTGTATTAGAAAAAGCGGTTAGGATTGATATGACACTAGTTTAAGAGCGCATATCGAGTTTACCTAACCGCTTTTAATTGCATCTAGACATTCTACATCAGTACCGCGAAGAGCCTCAGAATTTGTCTAAATATATTTAAAGATTTCTTTCCATCTACATATCTATCTGTCACTTCTACACATTTTGTAAGAGTTTCATCAAAATCTGCCTTTATATCATAGACAGCTCTGCAGTTATACATCAATACACCATTTTCAAAGTGGTGAAAGAAACTTCTGTAATCAAGATTAATTGTTCCGCAAGTAGCTATCTCATCATCAGCGACGCATTGTTTTGCATGGCAGAAACCTGGAGTGTACTCATAAATCCTAACCCCGTCTCTTACAAGCCTCGAATAATACGACCTTGTCACAGCATATGTAGCGCGTTTATCTGGGATTCCTGGCGTAATTATTCTTACATCAACCCCTCTCGACGCAGCAAGTGTCAACGCCTTATTCATCTCATCTGTGATAATAAGATAAGGAGTCATAAACCACACATACTCATCGGCGTTGTTTATAATATTGAGATAGACGTTTTCCCCAACATGCTCATGATCAAGCGGGGTATCCCCATAAGGCTGAATAAAGCTGCCTTTCTCCTGGCTCTCCAGTTTAACATCCGGAATGTATTTTAAGTAGCTCACGTCTTTTGTATCGTGAGTCTTAGTTGCATTCCAAATTTCCAGAAACATCACAGTTAGATTATGCACAGCATTTCCTTCAATTCGCACACCAGAATCTTTCCAATCCCCATATGGTCTGGTTAGCTTAAAATACTCGTTTGCAAGATTGTATCCACCTGTAAACCCAATCTTCCCATCTACAACTGTAATCTTGCGGTGATCACGGTTGTTCAGAAAAACATTGGCAATCGGTACAACCGGGTTGAATACCCTGCATTTAATACCTAAATCATTAAGACGTTTTATAAAGCTACTATCGATAAACCCAACACTCCCGACATCGTCGTAAATGATTCTAACCTCAACACCTTCTGCTGCCTTTCTGCTAGAATTTCCTTTATTCCAGCAAATGCCGCGGAATCTTCGATAGCGTGATATTCCATGAATATGAAATGTTCCGCCTTCCTCATGGCTTCTTTCTGTGCGGTAAGTGCTGCTCTAGCCTCTCCGTAGAACTCTATGTTTGAATCGCTGTAAGCGGGGAATAAGGCTTTATGAGAGATATATCTAAAAACATTCGCAACGCCTAGATCCCTATCTCCTATCTCCTCTAGAACCTCTTTGTCACCATTAAGGAGCGGGAACAACTCATTATCAACATTTAGAAACCTCATCCTCATCTTTCGAGTCGATCCAGAAAATCCAACCATAAAATATATTGTAACTCCTATGATTGGATTAAGCATAATGAGAACCACCCACGGCAGCTTAACAGATGCACTCGCAGATTTTGTCGAGATGGCTATGACGATAGCTAGAGCGATGATTCGGAAAATTGTTGCTAGTATGGTGTATTTTTCATTTAAGCTACTTATGAGCATAGCAATAAACAGCACTTCAGCTGCGATAGCTATGACAGCTATCATCAAACGCCCAATGCTATTTTTGACCTGCTCCTTTCTCATATGTTGCAAATGTCTTTGAAACACTCATGCGGCTAGCCCCCTATGCGTTTATTCGTCCCAGAGCACAACCTTTCCTTCTTTTCTAGTCTTATTCATATCTATCAGCCTTTGATTTTCTGATCCTCTAAATCTCAGCTGAATGTTCTTAAGTTCTTGTTCGAATCTCCCGTCGATTAGCACATCAATCATATTAAGCATATCCATAGTCACTTCTGTGTGACAATGCGTTCCTTCTCTCATGAGATCTTCGAGCACAAATCCTGAAAATGACCAAATCGTTTTATCAGGATAACTCTCTTTCACACGTTTAAGGAACGGCACAAGTACAGCCTGATTTTCTGGTTCGAACGGCTCTCCCCCAAGAACTGTGAGACCTGTTATATAGTCAGGCTTAAGCATCTCAATAATCCTGTCTTCAGTCTCCTTGGTAAATTCTTGTCCGTAATTAAAGTCCCATGTCTGTGGCTGAAAACAGCCAGGACATCTATTTGTACAGCCTGACACGAACAGACTGACTCTTACACCAATTCCATTGGCTATATCACAATCTTTAATCTCTCCGTAATACACTTTCTTACTCTCTCTTCATTTTGTTAATACAATTATATCGTATAACTAGTACTATTATAAGCTTTAAAAATCATACTTTGTGAGGAATCTACCATTTAGTCGGAAGCTTACAAAGACTTCGTCTTCTGTCCTTGTAATTCGGCTCAAATCGTCTTACAACGTCCCAAATGCTTTCGAATGATTCGCCTCAATAAAATGGGCTAGCTCGTGCACCACTACGTATCTCAGATCCTCATATGATGCAGTCACAAGCAGAAGATTTAGAGTTATCTTGCCTAAATCAGGGCGGCAAGACCCCCATCGTGATTTCATCTGTCTAATAGTTACATGTGGGAAAGGGACCTGATAAACGAATCTAAATTCATCATATACATCATGCAAAACACTCATAAATACATCGATTGCCTGCCTTCTATACCACCGTTTCACTAACTCTATGCGAGCAGAAACATTATTTGGTTCTGGCATCTGTATGAGAAGGAAATCACCATCTATACAGACATTAACTCTCGGCCCTTGCGATAACTTCACCTCGAGTGGTCTGCCTAAGAAATAAGCTTTATCCCCGTCATCATACCTCGATCTGTCGGCCTTGGCCGCCATGATTCGTTCAAGTGCATCGACAATAAAAGAGCCCTTGCTGATCATGAATTTTTCAATCTCAGCTAAGGGCACTCTATGAGGTGCTGAGACGTATATCGAAGCATCAGGTCTGATTCGCAAGTTGATATTTCTCACATTCTTGCGTTCTAATGTGTAGATTAGAGTTTCTCCATCTACATTTAGAGCGTGAACCTCACTACACTTCTTGCTTCTCAAATGTCGTCTCCTCATATTAATTTCTCTTATAGGTGTAGAACTCTATCCTTGATTTCCTGAGTTCTTCCCTGATTCCAGAACTGTGTTCCGATGTATCCGCAAGTCCTTCTCGCTACAGACATCTTGTCCTGATTGCGATTTCCGCAGTTAGGGCACTCCCATACAAGCTTGCCTTCAGCATCTTCAACGATTTTAATCTCACCACTGTATCCGCACTCTTCACAGAAGTCGCTCTTCGTATTGAGTTCAGCATACATGATATTCTCATGGATATACTTCATAACCTCAAGTATAGCCGGGATGTTATCCTGCATGTTAGGAACTTCAACGTAGCTGATAGCTCCACCTGGAGATAGCTTCTGGAAATCTGATTCAAACTTCAGCTTCTGGAATGCATCAATTTCCTCTTCAACATGAACATGATAGCTGTTAGTTATGTAGTTCTTATCTGTAACGTGAGGGATTACTCCAAATCTTCTCTGTAGCGCCTTAGCGAACTTATAAGTTGTTGATTCCATCGGTGTGCCATATACGGAGTAGCTGATATTCTCAGCAGCCTTCCATTCAGCACACTTGTCGTTGAGTCTCTGCATAACCTTTAGTGCAAATTCTCTACCCTCATCAGTTGTATGGCTCTTGCCTACCATGCGGTAACACATCTCGCAAAGTCCAGCGTATCCCAGCGAGATAGTCGAATATCCGTTATAAAGCAGTTTGTCGATTGTCTCACCTTTCTTGAGTCTAGCAATCGCTCCGTACTGCCAAAGGATAGGTGCAACGTCTGAAGGTGTTCCGAGTAGCCTCTCATGACGAAGTCTTAGCGCGCGGTGGCAAAGTTCAAGTCTCTCATCGAGAATTTCCCAGAACTTGTCCATGTTTCCATATGATGAGCAAGCTACGTCAACTAGATTGATTGTTACAACACCCTGGTTGAATCTTCCGTAGAACTTGTAGCTTCCATCAGCGTTCTTCTGTGACTCTTCAACTGTTAGGAATGATCTGCATCCCATGCAAGTGTACACGTTACCCTTCTTGAGCTCTCTCATAACCTTAGCCGAGATGTAGTCAGGAACGAGTCTCTTAGATGTGCACTCTGCAGCGATCTCTGTCAGGTGCCAGTAAGGGGCATCCTCTCTGATGTTGCAATCATCAAGCACGTAGATTAGCTTAGGGAATGCTGGTGTAATCCATACACCCTTCTCGTTCTTAACGCCCTGCATTCTCTGCTTAAGAACCTCTTCGATGCAGAGAGCTAGGTCATCTCTAGTTCTTCCCTCTGGAGCCTCCTCAAGGTGCATGAACATAGTTACGAATGGAGCCTGTCCGTTACAAGTCATCAGTGTGATGAGCTGGTACTGGATAGTCTGGATACCACTCTTAATCTCGTCTCTTAGTCTATCTTCAACAACCTTATTAAGGGCTTCCTGCGTTGTCTCGATACCTGCGTCCTTGAACTCCTTCTCAACCTTAGTTCTGATTTTCTGTCTGCTTACATCAACAAACGGAGCTAGATGAGCTAGTGAAAAGGACTGTCCACCGTACTGATTAGAAGCAACCTGAGCGATAATCTGAGTTGTTATGTTACATGCTGTGTAGAAGCTATGTGGCTTCTCGATAAGAGTCTCGCTGATTACAGTTCCGTTCTGCAGCATATCCTCTAGGTCGATAAGGTCACAGTTATGCTCCTTCTGTGCAAAGTAGTCGGAATCGTGGAAATGGATGATTCCAGCATCGTGTGCAGCAGAGATTTCCTCTGGAAGAAGGATTCTTCTAGTGAGATCCTTACTTACCTCTCCAGCCATGTAGTCTCTCTGAGTGGAGTTGATAATAGGATTCTTATTGGAGTTCTCCTGCTTAGCTTCCTCGTTGTTAAGCTCGATAAGCGAAAGAATCTTGTCATCTGTTGTGTTGGACTGACGAACGAGGGATCTTGTATATCTGTATGTGATATATGCCTTTGCAACCTCATACGCTCCGTGCTGCATGATATGCTCTTCCACCATATCCTGAATTTCTTCTACTGCAGGTGAACGACCGAGGTCTTCACAGGATAGAATTACGCTGTCAGTGATTCTCTTAATCTGAATAGGTGTAAGTCTAACGGCTTCTTCAACGGAATTATTTGCTTTGATAATTGCATTTTCAATCTTGGCTTTGTCAAAAGTTACTTCTGAGCCATTTCTCTTGATAACATTCATTGTCTCTCCTTAACCGAATACCCGAACATATTGATTTATGTGAGTTAATTCTCTTAAAATTAATTAATACACTTTTTAACGTCAAACACTATATCTTGTTTGACGCCCTGTCATTATATCCCATATAGTGGGGTTAGTCAATCAGTTTTATACTATATTATTTTATACAATTTTAAGCCTGCGAGGTAGAAGTTTCAAGCCTTCTGTGCTAGTATTTACTAAAATACGAAAAATAATTTATGCATATTTTTTGTACTTCATTTGCACATACGAGCACAAGATATTGTGCCATATATGGAGGAAATACATATTATGAATAACTTCGATTGGTATGCACCTACGCACATTGTATTTGGCAGGGGAACTGAATCAGAGGTGAGCTCTCTACTCAAATCATCAAAATGTAACCGTGTTCTCCTTCACTACGGAAGTGGTAGCGTGATTCGCACTGGCCTGCTCGACAAGATCAAATCTTCGCTAGAGAACGCATGTATAGATTACGTAGAACTTGGAGGCGTGGTCGCTAATCCAAGGCTGTCTCTCGTTTATGAAGGCATCGAACTTGCGAAATCTAAAGGTGTAGATTTCATACTCGCTGTTGGTGGTGGCAGCGTAATAGACTCTGCGAAGGCAATAGCATATGGCGCAGCAGCTGATTTCGATGTCTGGGATCTATATGATAGAAAGAGAACTCCCAGAGTCCGCCCTTCCGGTAGGGGTTGTACTTACAATCGCTGCTGCAGGTAGTGAGATGAGCAATTCTTCTGTAATCACTAACGAAGACGGAGGCATCAAGCGCGGCTATAGCAATAACATGGTTAGACCTAAATTCGCTATACTAAACCCAGAGCTAACGATGACTCTTCCAGACTTCCAGACAGCATGCGGCTGCACAGATATCATGATGCATACGATGGAAAGATATTTTACGTCAGCAGGAAATATGGAACTAACTGACGGGATTGCCGAAGCACTGCTCCGTACAGTAATAAAAAATGCATTGATACTAGTAGAAGATCCGAAGAACTACGAAGCACGCGCCGAGGTAATGTGGGCTGGTAGTTTGTCTCATAATGGTCTTACAGGATGCGGTAATGGTGGTGACGATTTTGCTACCCACCGAATTGAACATGAGATTAGTGGCATGTTCGACGTAGCACATGGCGCAGGACTTGCCGCAATTTGGGGAAGCTGGGCTAGATACGTTTTAGACGACTGTCTCCCTAGATTTAAGCAGTTTGCGACAAATGTATGGAATGTCGAGGATTCTGGTGATTGCCGTGAAGTCGCACTCGAAGGCATAGCGAGAACCGAGGACTTCTTTAAAAGCATCGGGATGCCTATATCTCTAAATGATTTTGGGTTTGAGCTAACGGATGAAGTTATTGATGAGCTCGCTGAGAAATGCGAGAAAGCTGTTGGTGGCAAAGTAGGCGCTGCAAAGGTTCTTTATAGAGATGATTTTAAAGAAATCTACAAGCTAGCTTATGAAAAGAGATAGTTTAATGCCGTATATAGACATGAAAATGCGCTCCAAAAGGAGCGCATTTGATTTGCCTTATAATTATAAACCTCTGCCGATGACTAGACTCCTCTGAGTAGTTATAACATATTTTCGATCTTATACGCTTCTACATTACATTTCTTATAATATCAAAGATCAATATTGCGAAGCAGTACACACCTAGTAGCACTTGATTCCATAGAGGCATGCGTTTTTCGGTGTAGCTCAGATATACGTTATATACTATTTCAAACAAAATAAAAGGTATAGTCGTAAATATAAACGGATTGGCATAAAAAGCCTCGCTAAATCTGAACTGCAAGATATTCACACATAGTGTCGTCGTGCCACATCCCCGGGCATTTGTATCCGGTTATGGCTCTGAAGACACATGGTATATATATGTGTGTCATCCTCAGCCAAATATAGTAAACGACTCCCAGTATTACAAAAGGAGTCGTTTTTTTAATAAGATAGTGCAGAAAATCGCACTTTTGATTATTATGCGATTGTAGCATGCTTGTTCACTTGATCCTGCATGATGCAGTAAGCAACGATTGAAAGACAAAATATACTCAGAAGAACGTACAGAAATCCAGACTCACCGTCTCTGTCATTGAATCTATCGAGCTTTTCACCCATGCAGTAAATCCAATAAACTCCGTATATTCCACATGTTACAAGAGAGAACAGAAATACCACTCCGCCAGATGCAGCATTTCTATCGCCAACAATTTCATTTACATCATCATTTAGAACTATCATCCAGTAAATGCCGTAAATTCCGAATGTTATAAGTGTGAACAAGATGCAGAGACCGATTTCTCTTCTAGAAATAGGTCTTGTATACTGTGTATAATTTGTTCCACCGTTCTGATAGTTATTCTGATTCGTATTCTGATCCTGAAAATTATTTTCCATTTTTCTCTCCTTAATACTCTTAATAATTTCTAGCTCTTGAGTATTATTGTATAATGCTTTGTTTTTTTCAATACATATCTCAGATTATTAATAATTGAAAAGATGACATATATACAGATACCCTCTCTCTATTTCTTTTCTTTGTTATAAACAATTCTTGCGTACATAAGACTAATAATTAATGTCGCTCCTAAGGAGCCCAAAAAAATCTTTTCAGCCACATTGCTAGATAGCATGAACCAAAAAATTAAAGATATTAAACCCCCAAGTACTATCAATATACCAGTAAATCTGTTGCTTTTCTTCCAAGTCGTATCGTTATATTCAGACCAAGAAATCCGTACTCCCACGACAGGATTTTTAGGAACGAACATACATATAACTCCAACTATTATGGAAACGATAAACGCAATCAACAAAAGAACTTCATAACTACTCATAAGAACTACACTCCTTTTAAAATAGAGCCATTTAACTGAAACTCCTATAACTAGTTAATTATCCTCTTAACTGCCAATATACTCTTGCCGCTATAGGTATTCTTAGTACCTGGCTTATAGAGATCAATCTCACAAATATCATGTGCTGGATCCATAGCGTGTACAACGCGGCCATTTCCCGCATACATTGCAACGTGAAGTCTCCTAGTACCTCTGCCAAAGAAAATTATATCCCCTGGCTTCATATCATCTACTGACACAAGTGTACCACCGCAATTATCATAGAGCGTATTAACCGAACCCATCTTCCAGTTGTAACCATACTCCTTATATACAAGTGTTATGAATGAAGCACAATCACATCCGTTGGTGAGGCTCTTTCCCACCGAGCACATACGGCTTACCGATAAACTGCCTCGCAAATGAAATTACACTCACCCGCTTGTCCTCTGCCACCTTGATATTCCGCTCGGTCTCAGCATTAGTGATTGTCGCCTTCATCCCAGTCGATTCGCTTGATTTATTATCAGAGCTAATTGTCCTGAGCGTGGCCACGTTTAGATACGTAGTCACAACACGTCGGTCATTTATAGCATCTGCTTTAACGACAATAGTCGATACCATCACTACCATGAGTAGCAATTCAGTAACGACTATCACCTTAATATTCTTAAAAGCTGTTCTTAGCTTTGATACCATACGTGCTTTCCCAATCCTTCTGTTCTAAATAATATAGTGGATACTATATTATCATAAAATATCCGGTATGGCATGTGTAGTTTTTATATAAATTCTTACTGGAACTTCTCCTTGTAGTGTTCCATGATTTCGTCCATCACCTGAACGCATTCAAGAGTTCCTACATATTCACCATTCGCATCTCGAACAGCCCTGTAGCTCACGAGGACATCGCTTCCGCCTTTATTCATCCATACCTCTACCTTGTCTTGCGCACCTGATTTAAATGAAGATATTATGCTGCGAACCATCGGTTCAATCGTTGGTGGATGGCAAGTATACACCTCTCTATCGAGCGAGCTGATTGGTCTCTTGAAATAGTTTCTTCTCACCATTATCATTGTAGTATCTGTTCATATCCACGTGATCTACAAATGTTAACTCGAGAGGAATGGTATTTAACATCGCCTCAAGCTGGTACGGAGTCATGTGTCCACTCGCGAATATGATGTCTCCATCATTTGCAGTAGCCCCATTCTTACCTTCCTTTAGCTGCTCTATGCGTATAATCCTCCTTAGAAGCTTTATCCCATTCAGCCGGTTCTTCCTTGAGTAGGCAGTAATCATATTCCTTGAGATCACGCCCTACTTCTTCCCACTCTTCATCCTTTGAAGAACTGTACGCAGATTGGGAACAGGATGTTTGACTCCTTATAGATCATCTCATCTGCTCGCTTAACAACTGCCTTGGGATCTCTCTAGCCACTCCTCATCGGATAGTGTTCCATCGGTAACATGTCTTAGTTCATCTCTGATTTCATCATCGACTGTCCACATTACATCAGATGGGCCTGTTACATCGTATCTGCTCTTAAGTATCGTGTAGATTATGTCGCCTTTCTTTGCATAGTGAATAGAGACATCACGAAGTTTGTTTAGTTCATCGGTAATTACAGAACGGTCCGCACCTTCCTCAAATAACTTGTTAATTACTGCAATCTGTTCAGCAATTCCCTCGTTCTCGAGAGTCAGCACATTTAACGGATGTCCAGGTTCAGCGATAAGCGTCTGAGCCTTAATTTCCGCCGCTTTTCGATCATTTGCGCCATTCATTCTTCTCTGAGCAGCTTCTTTTGATGCTGCAACGGCTTTCTCAGCATTCATAATCTTTTTCCTGCTTAGTTGAGCCGTGGAATAGTGCGGAATGCACATCACAAAGCTTCTGAACCTCCTGGTAAGGAACTCCGCTTTTTATGAGATGCTGCTCCGCATTAGCAATTTCAAGGGCATCAACTTCTTTGAAGTTCTGTACGAACTCTTTTCTTACAGTCTCTAGATCCTCGCCCTTAGTAAGTCTCTCTATGTAGCTACGAAGCAGAACCTCTCTCTCACTAGCATTCTTAGGCTTATTAGTTTCCTCAGATGCAGGTTCTTCTTCACGCTTCGCATCACTACCTGATGTAAAAGATGGGAGTTTGCTTGGATCGATTCTTCCATCAGCATCTAGAAAGTTCTTTACGAAATCAGGTACTTTATCTACATCCACAGTTCCGTCTTCTCTGATGTAAGCTTTTGCAAAATCAGGAATATTTAGTTTATTGATATCGAATGCCGGCTTTGATGATTCTTCTTTAACCTCAGGGGTTTTAGCTGCTTCCTTCTTCTTTAGCTCAGGAACATTTATAACCTCAAACCCCTTTTCTTCAAACAGAGATACAATTGAATCCAGGTCTATTCCCTTAATCTGTGATCCCTTTGGAATTGTCATCACCCTTCCCATGGTATTAAGAGCAACTGGATTAGAGATATCCTTAAATCCGAGCTCAATCATGATATCTATCACCTCTGGGTATTCTGTAGCCAGATCGTGTACATTTTTCTTCATATCTAATACTTTTTCAGCCATTTCTATTTCCTCCTTTAAATTAATCTTATCTTTTTTCATAATCCGCCGATGTTGTGGCCGTCATATTGTGTTTAATCTACTTTTTATTGTATATACATTATACATTAAATGCATCTAATCTCCGTAACAGATGTTACAATTTATTGTTATTTAGAAAAAATTCTTGATAATAACAAAAAAAGACGCTTTCCAACCGTTATCTGAAGTTCATTCACTTCAGATAACGATTTAGTTAGCATCTAATTTTCTTCGCATTATGCTTTCACAACGAAGGCATTGTATATAGCTCTAATAGCTCTCTGATAATCGGATTCCGATACACCTACTTGCACGCTGATACGCTCTGGTGCATGATCGATGAACCTTACATTAACATGAGCACTGGATAATGCTTCAAATATCTTCATCGCAACAGAAACTTCTCCTGAAATATTCCTCCCAACTACAGCTATCGCTGCAATACCCGTGGAGATAGTGATCTCATCAGCATCAGTTGCGCTTCTTAGCCTCTCCGTTAGCTCTTCCTCACAGTTAGCTACACTTTCTGAACCGACGATGACCGAGAACGAGTCGAGCCCAAGCTGCTCACTTTCAACGGTGATGTTAAACTCATCGAGGATATTCTGTATTCTCTCACGATACTTTGGATTGTCATTTAGTTTTCTCGCTCGATGAGAATTGAAGAGTATCCCTTCTTACCGGTTATACTGGAAATTTCAAGGCGGTTCTCGTATGAGTCAGCATTCTTAACTATGAGAGTGCCAGGCTTTTTCTGGCTCTAATGTACTCTTGATATTGATTGGAATTCCGCACTGGCTCACAGGTCTAACGGCATCTTCGTGGAGAACTTCAGCGCCTCTGAGCGCAAGCTCCCTAAGTTCTTTGTATATAATTACAGGAACACTGAGCGGATGTTTCACAATGCGAGGATCCGCCATCAGTAGTCCAGGCACATCTGTCCAATTCTCATATAAATCAGCCTTTGCCGCTGATGCTATAATCGCGCCAGTGATGTCTGATCCACCTCTCGAGAAGGTCACAACTTCCCCCGTTTCATTTGAACCATAGAATCCAGGAAATACTATTCTCTTATGATTTTTAATAAGCTTCTCGATGTTTTTTCTCGTCGCATCATCAAGCAGTTTCCCCGTGTCATCAAACTTAATAACTTCAGCTGCGTCTACAAAATCATACTGAAGCTGTTCAGCCATAAGCTGGGCAGTTATGAACTCCCCTCTGCTGATGAGATAATCTCGGCACCTAGAATCCTTATACTTTTCAATTATCTTATCAAAAGATCTCATCGATATTAATCTCTGAACCTAGTCCAGTTGCAAGGTTCTTGAATCGATTTCGAACCTGAGTCATCTTGGTATCGAATTCATCTGGGTTTTCGTGAGCAGAAATCAGAAGATCTGTAATCTTAATCTTTTCGTCATCGTGAACACCTGGTGCCGAAACAACTACGTAGCGTCGTGCTTTATTTTGACGGACTACTTCTGCAGCATTTCTAATGCGCTCAGCTGTAGCAAGTGACGATCCTCCAAACTTCGCTACTGTGAGTTCAGAGTTGTTTCTAAGCGCAGGTGCAAGATCCTCGTTATGTATGAGCTTTTATATCGTACGGAGTTGACTGATATACAAAATAGTTCAGCCAATTTGAGAACAGAAGGCTCCCGGAAGATCTCCAGCGAACCACAGGTGTTTTCGAATCGTCATCATCAGGGAAATAATTTGCAGGAATCTCCGGATTAATGCCTGCTTCCTTGTCTCTTACATACTCCTTAAGGAGCGTATTCCAATCATACTCAGTGTGCCCGGTAACGAAAATCTGTCTATCATTATCTGACTTAACGCAGAAAACACCGCCTTCTTCTGAGGTGGAAAGAACAGTAATTCCTGGAGTATTATCGATGTCCTCCTCATCTACAGTTGTATTCCTGGATTGAGGAACATAGAATTCATCATCAAACCCTCTAAATAGCATGCTGCGTTTAGTTTTAAGTGTATGCTTGAATACTCCTGATAGCTTCTTTGGAAGTCTTTTCTTATTTATTCCATAGTGATAGTAAAGTCCCTGCCTGAGCTCCCCAGCATATGTGGAAGGTGCTGTGAACATGCGTTTTCGACCATTCCATTATCTCACAGAGTTCTTCCCAGTAATTGACCTCCTCGAACTCAAGGAGCTCTATCGGAGCACCTGTGATAATCATTCCATCGTAATATTCATTCTTTACGTCGCTGAACGTCTTGTAAAATGCCAGCATATGCTCCTGAGAAGTAACGTGAGGTTTATGTGTTGCGGTCTGCAGAAGCTCAAGTTCCACCTGCAGTGGTGTGTTACTGAGCATACGCGTAATCTGCGTTTCAGTGTCAATCTTTGTCGGCATGAGGTTGAGAAGAAGTATGTGAAGCGGACGCATATCCTGCGTCATAGCACGCGTATCCGTCATTACGAACACGTTTTCATTAGTAAGTGTCTCTATCGCCGGTAAATTATTTGGTACTTTAATTGGCATTTTATTCTCCTCCCAAAACCCCTTTTATATTAGTTCAGCTGCAATGGCACACCATTCTCCTAGTTCAGCAACTGCTAACATTTCAAAACCGTTTCTCCTTAAGTGCTGCAATCACCTTATCCTGCTGAGTAGTTAGTATACCAGACATTATGTATCTCCCGCCACTATCAAGGTGATTACGGATGTCACCCGTGAGACGGATGACAAGATTTGTAAGAAGGTTGGCTACCACGATATCTGCCTTAAAGTCTAATCCTTCCGTCAAATCAGCCTTTTTAATGACCACATTATGCACGTCATTAGCCTCGCTATTTTCTATCGAAGCTGCGACTGCCTCATCATCGATATCTATCCCTATCACTTCACTAGCTCCGAGCTTACTAGCTAATATAGATAATATGCCTGTGCCGCAGCCTACGTCCAGCACCTTATCGCCCTCATTGATATACGATTCTAGCAAATCTGCTGATAACGAAGTGGTTTCATGAAGACCAGTTCCAAAAAGGCCATGCCTGGATTTATGCGTATAATCTCTCTATCAGATTCAAATTCCTGTGAATAGTCAGCAATATCTACCCATGGAGGGGCAGCTATGTAGCTAAATCCAAGTGCAGCTGGCTTAAGAAACTCCTTCCAGCGGTCTTTCCACTCTTCGTCACCTCTGATATTGACCGTTACCTTCAATGAGCCGAGATCAGTAGCAGTGCCGAATAGACCTTTTTCTGCATTTTCTCTAACTGTTTTTGCAGCCTTCTTAACTGCATTAACAGTGCTATCAGCTGTCATATCATCCGCTGCATATACGACAATGCTCGGAGACTTGCTGCTCTCCCTTTTAAAATCCTCTGGTGCTAGATAATCTGTCTCACCAAGTTGATCATTCATAAATACAGCATCTGCTGGATCATTTACTTCTGCAGTCTCTATACCTTCACAGATAAGCGCTGCCAGCATCGGTTCAATTCCGAGCTCCGATACTGCAATTTTTATTTCGTAATATTTCATCTAAGTGTCTCAATCTCTCTTGCATAGCCTTCAAGGTCTTCCTGCGGAGTCTCGAGGATGCATGGAAGCCCTATTATATGTGGGTTATTAACTACTGACAGCATCGCATCAAGACCTATTTCTCCGTCACCAATCTTCTCATGTCTATCCTTTGCTGCTCCCATAGGGTTCTTGCTATCGTTGATATGTAGCGCACATAGTCTATCTAACCCTATAATTCTATCGAACTCTTCCAGCACTCCAGCGAAGTCGTTCTTTACATCATATCCCGCATCACTTATATGGCATGTATCAAGGCAAACCCCTATCTTATCTTTGATTTTTACACCATCGATAATCTGACGAAGCTCTTCAAAATTCTTACCTATTTCACTACCCTTGCCAGCCATTGTCTCGAGTAGCACTACTGTATGCTGGTCCTCCCACATCACGTGGTTAAGCGTATCAACAATCATCTGTATTCCCAGTTCACTGCCTTGGCCAACGTGACTGCCAGGATGGAAAGTTATAGTAGTTTCCTGGCAAATATTCCATTCGCTTTAGATCTTCTAGCATGCATGTTCGTGCAAATTCCCTCACGCTTTCCTTACCCGAGCATGGATTTAGCGTGTACGGTGCATGAGCTACAAGCTTTCCGAAGTTGTGCTCATCCATCAGCTTCATCAAAGCCTGTGCATCGGCTTCATCTATTGCCTTCGCCTTTCCACCACGTGGATTTCTAGTAAAAAACGCAAATGTATTTGCACCAATTGATAGTGCAGCTTTTCCCATCGCTTCAAACCCATCCGAAGACGATAGGTGGCATCCCAAATATTTCTCCATCAATAGTCCCTTTCTGCCTCTTTACTTCTAGCCTTACAATTATGTCTAATATTTTGTAACTATAATGTTAATTCTATTCTTCTAATCAATTTTCCTATCTATTTTCATCGAGGAACTCCCTAATCTCCTGCAGAGCTGTTTCGATATCAAGAAGGAATTCCCGAGATGATATCCTGAGAGCGCCGTGTCCTAGCGACATCTCTTGAACTAGTGCATCAGATGATACCACCGTAATACTTTCTCGCTTACCAATCTCTTTTGTAAGCTCAGCGATATATGCATCTGCTGTCTCATTTTCCTTAGTATACACGACTTCGGTATCACTTACTTTATATTTTCTTCCAAAGCTGTATGGCACTCTGTACGCATCAAAGACGATAGTCATCTTGCATCCTAGATATCCGCGATAATTCGCAAGAATATTTATCAGATGATCCCTGGCCGCCCCAATATCAGCCTTAGAAAGTTCTTTCATATGCTCATCAGCATTTATAAGGTTATAGCCATCTATAACGAAGTGAGTATCTGGCTTTCCAATTCTTTCAAGTCTATGAAGTGAACGCTTCTGCTGCTCCATAGCTCGATATTCGGACTCTTTCGGTTTTGTCTTATGCTTTACTAGAGTTCCATTTGAAATTTTTCCGTACGTCCTCTCAAATATCGCCAGCAGCTCTGCATCGCTCGCTAGTTTGCGGCCAGCCGCCATTGTTTCAGCTCTAGCGGAATCTTCGCTTAAACCAGAATCCTTTTCTTCCTCGAGAACAAAGGGCAGATGCATATAGTCTTGAACCTCATCCCATTTGACAGTCCTCCCAGCCCCGTGATAACAGAATATTGAATCTCCTGTTTCTGTTTCATCCTTATCTTGTTCGTACTTGGACTCCTCAATAACTTCTGATTCATTATGACAAAAGTCATATCCAATTAGCATGCAGCTAATATGCCCTCTACCACCTGTGTAAGAAGTAAGCTTTCTCTGATAGTCAATTAATGATACTGCAGGCGCTTTCCCTTTCAAAGTAGACATATCACCATCAATAATTGGCTCACTAAACGACCCGGAAGCATTTCTTATATCGGTCATAGCCATTCCAATATTAGCACTAGGCAGTTTTATCTCAAAGCTAAACCAAGGTTCTAGTATCCGGCAATTACCACGCAGAAGTCCATTTCTAACCGCTCTATAAGTGGCCTGCCTAAAATCTCCCCCTTCAGTGTGTTTTTCATGAGCTTTTCCCGCAGCTAATGTAATGCGCACATCTGTGAGCGGGGCTCCAATCAGCACGCCACGAAATACCCTCTCATCTAGATGCGATAATATTAAATTTTGCCAATTTCTACTTAAAACATCCTCTGGAATAATGCTATCTGTGACGATACCACTTCCGCGCTCACCTGGTCTAATAATTAGATGTACTTCAGCATAATGCTTAAGTGGTTCGAAGTGGCCAATGCCTTCAGCTGCCTCTATTACAGTCTCCTTATAGATTATATTTCCTGCCTCAAAGCGCACTCTATATCCAAACCTGTTCATTATCTGAGTTTCAAGAATCTCTTGCTGAACCTCGCCCATAAGCCTGATATTAACACCACGGAGACCCTGCTCTACGGAAATATGCAGCTTTGGGTCTTCTTCTTCGAGCACTCTCATATCCGCTACAAACTTGTTTTGCTCCACGCGTTCTTCTGGAATGATTATATAAGAAAGGTATGGTTCAATTATCCCGTTTCTCGTCTCATCCTCCGCAAGTGCTCCTATTCCCCCGCCTGCTCTTGATGAGTTTACACCAGTTATTGCGCATATATCGCCAGGAGATGCTGAATCTACCATCGTATATTTCTGACCGGAGTAAATTCTTATCTGATTGATCTTTTCATGCAGTAGTTCACCGCTTTCAGTTCTGACTGCGACGTTATCCTTTAGGTGAAGTACACCTTGCATTACTCGTATAAATGAGATTCGCTCATCCCTCTGATCACGGGCTATCTTATAGACCAGCGCCCCCATTTTATCATCTGATGAGGTTCCTCCTCTAAGTTCATCAAAGCCGCAGGTGTATGTCGATATTACATCGAGCAATTTATCTACCCCATCTTGGTGGAGAGCTGATCCGAATAAGCACGGAAATATCTGGCACTCTCGGATTGCCCTTCGGACACCTTCTTCCGACAATTTAAGATTGTTCAAAAAATCCTCCGCAAGCTCCGGAGAATAAAATGTCACACCATCTATAAAATCTTCGTCGTTATTACCTACACTAAAATCGACGAATCCTTCACCAAGTCTGCCCTTGATGCGGCTGATCTGTTCGTGCCTATCAGCGATAGCAAGATCCATCTTATTGATGAATACAAACGTCGGAATTTTTCGTGTTCTGAGTAGCCTCCAGACTGTCTCTGTATGGCTTTGAGGTCCATCTACGCCACTAACAACTAGTAATGCATAGTCTATTACATCGAGAACTCTCTCCATTTCAGCAGAAAAATCATCATGCCCAGGAGTGTCGAGTATGGTGATTTGACTATCATTCCAGTTTAGTCTCGCTTGCTTTGAGAAAACAGTAATCCCGCGATTTTTTTCAACCTCATAATTGTCGAAGAACGAGTCGCCATTGTCGACTCGTCCTAGTTTTCTTATTGTTCCAGCGGTATAGAGCATGGCTTCACTGAGCGTAGTCTTACCCGCATCAACATGTGCCAATATCCCAAGTGTCAGCTGCTTACTCATGCTCCCTCCCTCCTAAATTTTCTCTTATAAATAAATCCAGTTAAATCACGTAAAACCACTCGTCCTGCTTACGTTCTTTCTCCTGCCCCGCCTTGTGCGACTGCTTGTCATAAACCATTTCAAGCGTCTTAATTGTTACGGTCGTATGAGGATCTACGGACTTTGTTACGAATGCATTTCCTCCGATTACAGCACCCTCTCCGATTACAGTGTTTCCACCTAGTACGGATGCTCCAGAGTACAGTGTAACATTGTCCTCAATTGTTGGATGCCTCTTTGTTCCATGAAGCTTTTGACCCGCCTTTGTAGAAAGAGCACCTATGGTAACCCCTTGATATACCTTAACGTGTTCGCCGATTACGGAGGTTGATCCTATTACTACGCCCGTTGCATGGTCCATACAGAAGTATTTTCCAATCGTTGCTCCTGGATGGATATCCACACCGGTTTTTCTGTGCGCATACTCAGTCATAATCCTTGGAATTAGCGGAACATCCAGTTCATGAAGTTCATGAGCAAGCCTATAAATAGCTGTAGCATAAAGCCCCGGGTACGCGAGAACGATTTCATCCTTGCTGTTTGCCGCAGGATCTCCTTCATATGTGGCAATTATATCAGTATTAAGAAATTCTCTGATCTTAGGAATCTGCTTAAAAAACAATTTTACAATTTTCTTAGCCTCATCCTGCCTAATCGCTATGCATGCATCTTCAAACTCTGGTCTATGAAGTAAGGCTTTTTCTATCTGTTTAGTCATCATGAACATCACATCTTCTAGAATGACAAGAATTTTCTTATCTACACTATAAGTTCGATAAGATTTCTCACGATAATACCCTGGAAGAAGCACCATCATCAGCTCACGAATGATTTCCTTAATGGCTTTCTGCTCAGGTAGTTCATACATTCTAATGGCATCGATGTCACGATCCTGCTTATAATCTTCTAGGAGCTGCTCAGCCAAATCACTCATATCCTTATCGATTTCTTCAGTAATTCTAGTGTCACTAGCATGACAAGTCTCCATCATCATTTTATCTTTATCCACTTAAGTCTCCTCTCTATAAACCTTACGCAGCACTCCTATATCCCATTAGTGTAGATTTTATATACAGTTAATGTCGTCATATATGATTCTATATTTAGAGCTCAGCCCCGCACTCCATGCAGTACAAAGCTCCAGGTTGCACCTCAACACCGCACTCTGGACAGACCGTGACATTGGATTTATCTACGGCATCCATAATCGCAAGCTCTACTCCATCTCGAAGCTTATCAATAATCCTGTTCGCATAGCTAGAAATCTTGAAATCCTGGCGGCTAAATCTAGTTTCATTAGCAGTCATTTCGAGCAGCGCAAGCACATCATCGTAATCCGCCCTATTCCGGAATACTAGAGAAATGGCATATGGTGTTGGCTTCTTTACAATAAGAGATATAAAATGGCGCTTTTCGTAGAATAACACCGCATAAAGCTGTTCGTTAGCGTTGATTCGAGCTCCATCTATTGATCCCTTATCATCTCCAATGAGAACATAGTCGCAAACAAAATTAAACGAATTAGCTCTAGACACCTTTTTATTTACGACAAACATACACTCTCCGGTGCAATTCAGCTTAGTCGCTCCCACATTTTCCTCCATAAATTATCAGCAATATATGCTATTTAGTAATAGCTGCAACCAGTGCCTCCATATCGGAGCAAATCGGATTAGCTCTAGCACTCTCTAAAAACTTTCTGTTTCTAAATCCCCAATCGACACTTATGCATTTTAACCCTGCATTATGTGCAGTTTTGATATCTACCTCGGTATCGCCTATATACACTGCCTCATCTTGGTCAATACCCATGAGTTCAAGTATCCTAAGTGTTGCGTCTGGATTAGGCTTCCTCCTGATTTTGTCATCTACGCCCTGAACATATTCGAAAATTCCGGGGAAGTATCTATCAGCAAGAATTACCGCAGCCTCATGCATTTTATTAGATACTACTGCTGTCCTTATCCCTTTACTCCTCAACTCATTAATCGCTTCGATTACGCCTTCAAAAGGCTTAGTCTTCTCATCACAATGATCAGGGTACCATTCCTCAAATGAGTTAATTACCGCTGTCAGCTCAGCTTCGTCACCCTCATAGGATGTCTCGACACCTATGAGATCAACCTCATCGTCGCTGTATCCAGCTTCAGTCGCTAGCGCCCTAGCCATGGCAACCTTTACTCCGCTACCAAAAATCTTGCCGCGTCTCTCACATTGTAATCACATCTATGCCCGTTTACTTTAAGCGCATGATTGGTGCTGTCCTTGAGATCCGTTATGGTATCAAGAATAGTTCCATCCATATCAAAAATTGCAGCTTTATACATCAATCTCTCAATCCCTTCTCAAATGCAGTTCGCACTGACTTCATCGATATCCCAAGCTCTGAAGCTATAGTCTTCATGCTCTCGTACTCCGGATATGTATACGTATGCCCGGATGTCGTCGAGACCTGCTTTGCTTCAATCTGCCCTAGCTCCGTATCCACCAGAGTTCTAACCCTCGTAAGTTCTTCACGCTGCACTACATAATATCTAACACCGATTGTAGTTGTTTCATCAAAGATGATTTCGCTGAGTTTCTCTCTAGTTTCGGCCCTACATATAACTTCGAGCCTATACGCAGGTCTATTTTTCTTCATAAAGATTGGAGAATAGGAAACATCAAGAGCACCTGCATCCATAAGTTTCTCGAGCACATATCCGAGGTCCTCACCACTTGAATCATCGATATTGGAGTTTATAACTATGATATCATCATTCTGAGTCTCGCCATCTGCTGTTACATCTTCTCCGAGAAAAACCCTAAGTGTATTAGGTCCACCGATATTGCGGCTGCCAACTCCGATACCTATTTTATTTAGATTCATCTCCGGCATCAGACCATATGACTCGGCAAAAGTAGATATAATCGCTGCTCCCGTAGGTGTTACGAGTTCCGTTGGAACTTCGATTTGCTTAAATCTAATCTTTTCATTTTTATACATCATCGATGTTGCCGGCACTGGAACGCTTAGCACCCCATGCGCACACTTAATCGTGCCGTATCCGTCAGAAACAACACTTGATATAACTCTGTCTGGATTTATGTAATCCATCAAAATCGCTACACTGACAATGTCAACTATCGAATCAATAGCCCCAACCTCGTGGAAATGAACCTCATCTATCGGCTTACCATGAACTGCCGCTTCAGCAGCTGCAACTTTCTGAAACATGGATCTAGAAAGTTCCTTTGCAGCTTCTGTAATTCCACTGCCTTCTATTATTTGCTTAATATCAGCATATGTCCTATGAACATGATTGTGATTGTGATTATTATCGTTGTCATCTTGATGATTATGACAGTGATTGTCTAAAGAGTGGTCATGTTCATGGTCGTGATAGTGACCATGAGAGTGGTGTTCTGGGCTGGAATCAAGCTCGTGATGATGACTATGGGTATGTCCGTGATGGAGCCCCAGAGTAGCACTGCTACCTACATTCTTGTTCCCATCATGTATTGCATCAACTGGTATTCCTGTATTAGCCTCTAATACCTCAACATATGTTCCGTCAATTCCATGAGAATCCCTCTTAATTACATTTAATTGATATCCTGGAACTCCAAGCTTGGCGAGCTCATCTCTCAAATATTGCTCACCATCACAGATCTCTAAAAGTGCTCCAATAGCCATATTGCCACTGATACCAGTCGCGCAGTCAAAATAAAGTATTTTCATCTAAACCTCTTAAACAAATGTAATTATTTTTTTCATATGTCTATAATAGTAGAGCATTGCGCTCTGCGCAATGCTCTTAACCTCGTAAAATGATATTTTTCAAGTATTATAGCGCTTTTCCTGAACAACCAAGAACATTTACAATCTTGTGCCTTACAAGCTCCTTGATATTAGCTCTTGCAGGCTTCAGATACTGCCTAGGGTCAAAATCTGCAGGGCACTCAACAAGATGCTTCCTAACTGAGCCTGTCATCGCTAGTCTAAGATCTGAATCTATATTAATCTTGCATACTGCCGAACGAGCAGCTTCTCTTAGTTGATCCTCCGGAACACCTATCGCATCCTTCATCGCTCCACCGTAAGTATTTATCATGTGCACATACTCCTGTGGAACAGACGATGCTCCATGAAGTACTATTGGGAATCCTGGCAGCTTCTTCTCGCACTCGCGAAGCACGTCAAATCTTAGCTGTGGCTTAGTACCCGGTTTAAATTTAAATGCTCCATGACTCGTTCCTATAGCAATTGCAAGTGAATCACAGCCGGTCCTACGCACAAACTCCTCAACCTCTTCAGGTCGAGTATATGATGAATCCTCCGCTGAAACAACCACATCGTCTTCAATGCCTGCAAGTGTGCCAAGCTCAGCTTCAACTACAACGCCATACTTATGCGCATAATCCACAACCTGCTTAGTAATTTCAATATTCTCTTCAAATGGTCTTGAAGAAGCGTCAATCATTACAGAAGTAAACCCACCATCTATGCATGACTTACAAGTCTCGAAGTCCGGACCGTGATCAAGGTGAAGTGCAATTGGAATGTCAGGACAATCCATAACCGCTGCCTCAACGAGCTTCATGAGATAAGTATGGCTAGCATAAGAGCGAGCACCCTTTGACACCTGAAGTATCACAGGTGAATTCTCCTCCTTACAAGCTTCGGTGATTCCCTGTACAATTTCCATATTATTAACATTAAAAGCTCCGATAGCGTATCCTCCATCGTATGCTTTCTTAAACATCTCTGTTGTTGTTACAAGTGCCATTAATAACCTCCCTTTCTCGGTTCGAATTTCAAATGACCGTAACCCTCATGATTAATTTACATTATAACACACAGAATGTAGATTAAAAACTATGTGCATTTGCTCAAATATGTTACAATTTAGTAGATATTTTTTTGTTAAGAAAGGAATAGTTATGACAGAACAGAGCATTGCAAAGAAAGGTATAATTCTCAACAGCGTACTCATAATCGCCACAGTAGTAGCGTTTATAGTAATTAAAATTACTAACTCGTATCTAACATCTAATTTCGGATTAAGCGGTTATTACATGGAGATGTTCACTTTACAGAGAGCCACACTTATCGGTCTCTTCATCGTATCATTGGTAGTTACCATTTGCTCAGCAGTACTTATGACCAAGAACCATGGTAAGAACACCGGATTTATACTGCTCATCGTCGGAGCTGTTATAGCCGGTATACTCGCATTACTCGGACTCGTACTTGGAATTATCACATGGATTCTCTGCGGAGTATCGATCACCCAGTTCAGAAAGCTGCAGGGCGAGAGCAACTTTGAAAGCAACCTTGATTTTGGCGCAGTTGCAGAACTTAAGAAGTCTTCTGATAATGATAATTCTACTCAAGCTGCACCTGTACAGAAGGTAGAGGCTGTACCAGCTGAACAAGAAACTGAAGCTGCACCTGTCGATGTCGATTACGAAGTTAAGTCTGAAGACAATAGCACTTCGGATAACACCGAAGCATAATCATAGCTTAAACGCGATTTATTAGAACTGAAGAGATATTTGCAAAAAAGAGATATGAAAAACATAGAGACTAAGTTTTATTCGAAAGAAAAGCTAGAAAAGTCAATCAAACGATCGTTAATAGCATACATTTGTTTCGCAGTAATACGTATAGTGCTTTATCTTACCCTAGGAACATCGATATCAAATGACATCGTAGTCGGTAATAGCTACTTCTTCTATCAGGATATAACTACGCTATTCAAGCTGATGTTCATGGGATTTGTCTTTATATTATTATTGATCGCATCCGTTACGGTATTAGCACTATGCTTAAATAACGCAGCTGATTTAAATGATAATTTTGATATAAAGAAAAGACAAGCGCTCTACTTGATTCCTATGCTCCTGGATATATTTGGAGTATTAATCTGCATTTTTATCCTTGTAATCGGAAGCCTAGCTCTGATTTTAGGCGTATTAGCTTCAATCGCTGAAATAGCGTTTATCATCTGGCTAATGTATAGCGAAAAGAAGGATAATTAAAGCTCTGCTTAGCAATCAAAGTTTAAGGAGTAATATATAATGAATATATTAAAAGGGAATGTAAATATTAACGCTCCAGCCGAAGTCGTTCAAATCGCTCTTAAGGGACTCCTTTCATACAAAGGGGTAGACAACCCTCAAAGTTATTCTTTAGATCGTAAAGCGATAAAGACTCTGCAAAAAACTCCCGAAGGTAGAAATCTTTCCGGTTTATTGATCAACATAAAAACTTTAAAATTCGATATCGTTTCGACGTCCGGTGGAACTTCAAACCTATCATATGAAGCTGAGCCCAGAGGATATAAGGCTCCACTGCCAATATTTTTGTTTGTTGAGAGTGGTCTTCTTTTCCTGATAGGTATCATGGCTCAGATTATTACAGAAATGTTACCACTTGCTATAATATGCTATATGGTAGGAGCTTTATTAATAGCTGTGACATTTGTATTTGCGATACCTACGCGTAATAGGTTTGAAAAGATAATTCAAAAACTACTATTACCGAGGCTTGATCGCTATATAGACATTATTAACGAGCATATAGAGAGATAGCTTCACAATCAGAAATAAAAACATCAGCCCGCAGGTGATATACCGCGGGCTGATGTTTTTTATGAATTCCACATTGCTACTTCAGATTTCAGCCAGGCCTCGAGCTCTTCAAAGCCTTCTCCAGTCTTAGCAGAAATGGGGAATATCTTGATGCTTGGATTTCTCATTGTTGCATATTCCATTAATTTTTCCATATCAAAATCAAAATACGGCAACACATCAACCTTATTAATAACGAGTGCTTTACACACCTCGTACATGAGAGGGTATTTAAGTGGTTTATCATGGCCTTCTGGAACAGATAAAATCGACATATTGAAAGCGGCACCGGTATCGAACTCCGCAGGACATACTAGGTTCCCAACATTTTCGAGTACCAACAGATCAAACTCTTCATATCCTATCTCATCAAGCCCTTGCTCAGTCATTCCAGCGTCAAGATGACACATCCCACCTGTATGTATCTGTATAGCCTTTGCTCCAGTTTCAGCGATAGCCTCCGCATCTACAGTAGAATCGATGTCTGCCTCCATTACCCCAATTGAAATTTCAGTACTCAAATCACCAATTAACCTGCGAAGAGTAGTGGTCTTACCAGCACCAGGTGATGACATTAGATTTATTAAACATGTCTTCTTAGATTTTAGTTTCTCTCGTACCCTATCCGCCTCTCTATCGTTATTTGCAAAAACGCTTTCCCTTACTTCAATTACCTTTACTTTATCCATCTCTAAACCTCTGGTACTTCTACTTCCTTAATCATAAATTCATTCCCGCGTATCAAATAAGTATTCCCACTCCCACAATATGGGCAAGTACGTCCATGCTTTACGGTTGAATATTCACGAGCACATGTCTCACAGTAAGTAACTGCCGGAATAGTTTCAATCAAGAGCTCCGCATTTGAAACAAATTCATGTTTTGCAGATGCCCATTTCCAGCAATCCTCAAGATATGAAGGTATTACAGAAGATACCTCTCCAAGTTCAAGGACGACTTTAGAAAACCTGGTCACATTGTTGTCTTCTGCAACAACTTTCAATTCATCGATAATATGAAATACCACTCCAAGTTCATGCATGGAATTTAACCTTTCTTTCCTGCAACCTTTACTCTCACTGCCTGTTTAATTGCGTATGGGATTATGTGTTTCATCTTTTCTTCGCTAGGTACCATATTGGAACATTCTGGATGCTCACGATGTAGCTTAATTGCGTCAAATCCACACTTTGTAGTACATACACCGCATCCGATACACTTGTTCTCGTCTACGATTGAGGCTCCACATGATAAACATCTTGAAGTTTCCTTCTTGACCTGCTCTTCGGTAAAGGAGATTCTCTCATCTTTAAACGTCCTTGCCAGTGCCTCATTATATCCAATTCTCTCTCTTGGTGAATTATCGAATGACTCTTCGTTTACGCTCATATCTTTTTTATTAAATTCAACAAAGCTTCTGCAATCTCTCCCTATCGTAAGGCTTGATCGTGGCTGTACAAATCTATGAAGAGACACAGCCCCTTCTTTACCTGCTGCAATCGCATCAATAGCGAACTTCTGACCAGTGTAAACATCGCCTCCAACAAAGATATCCGGTTCGTCCGTCTGATATGTAACTGGATCCGCCTTTACCGTCCCATTTGCATTAAGTTCAACATCAGTACCTTCAAGTATCGATCCCCACTCTACCTTTTGACCTATACAGTAAATTACGGTGGTACATCTAACAGTCACACGATCATTATCATCAAACCTTGGAGCAAATCTGCCTTCGTCATCTCTCACTCTGAGGCATTTTCTAAACGATATTGCTTCACAATTATCTTCATTTTTTGAAATAGAGATTGGTCCCCATCCACCATGAATCGTTATTCCATCACGTTCACACTCACTTCTATCCTCTTCACCGCAAGGCATCTTTTCATATTCTTCAAGGGAATACATATCCACGGTATCTGCACCAAGTCTTATGGCTGTCCTAGCAACATCGCAAGCGATATTACCACCACCGATAACAACCACTCGTCCTTTTAGTTCAGTTGCATCGCCGAGATTAACCCTACGCATAAAATCGATACCAGATATTATGCCATTTGCATCAGCTCCACTGATATCTAGCTCTCCGCCAGACTGCAGCCCAACAGCTAAGTAGAATCCTTTGAAACCTTGCTCCCTTAGCTCTGGAATCGTGATATCCCTACCTACTTCAACTCCACATCTAAATTGAACACCAAGTTCTTTTAGCACATCGATTTCTGCCTCTACAACATCCTTTTCAAGTCTAAAACTAGGAATTCCATTGGTAAGCATTCCACCCATTCTGCGTTCCTTCTCGAATATTGTTGGACTGTATCCCTTTATAGCTAAATAATATGCGCAACTTAAACCAGCTGGTCCGCCACCAATTATGGCAATCTTTTCCTCAAACTCCCCACACACCTTAGGTATAACCTTATCAGGGACATATCTTCTGTCGCTGTCAAGATCTTGCTGTGCGATAAACCTCTTCACTTCATCAATTGCTACCGCCTGATCGATAGTCCCTCTCGTACATGCATCTTCACATCTTCTGTTGCAAATTCTACCGCAAACCGCTGGAAATGGGTTATCTCTCTTTATTAACTCCAGAGCTTCCTTATATTTTCCTTGTGCCGCAAGTCTTAAATAACCCTGAACTGCAATATGCGCAGGGCAGGCCGTTTTACAAGGAGCAGTTCCAGTTTCATAGCAATTGATGCGGTTATTGTCTCTATAATCTATATCCCATTTCTCAGGGCCCCACTTCTCTAGAGAAGGCATAGAACTCTTTGGATACTTAACTTCCGACCCGTCCGCTTTGCATAGCTTCTGACCAAGCTTAACCGCACCTGCTGGACAGTACTCTACACATCTGCCACAAGCAACGCAATTTTCTTTCTCAACTCTTGCAACATATGATGAGCGCGACATATTTGGAGTATTGAAATAGCTGTGACGTTCTTAATGCATAGCATACGTTTACATTACAGTTGCATATTGCGAATATCTTCTGCTCTCCGTCAATATTAGTAATCTGATGAACGAATCCGTTATCCTCTGCTTTTTTGAATATCTCAAGCGCTTCTTCTTTGGAAATGTATCGTCCGCCCTTCTTCGTTTCAACAACATAATCCGCCATATCGCCGACAGCAATGCACCAATCGTTAAAATCGTCAGCGCAGCCTTCGTCGTATGAGCAGTTAGATTTACGACAAGAGCATGGGCTCGCCGCATACTTGCCTTCATATTTCTCAAGCCAGTGCGAAATATGCTCAACAGAGATAGAAGTATCTTCCATTGAAATTGCTTGCTCTACAGGAATAACATGCATTCCAACACCAGCACCCCCAGGCGGAACAATTTTAGTTACTCTCTCAAGAGGAAGAAACGTCATCCTCTCGAAAAATCGACCAAGCTCCGGATGCTCATTCATATTGGTCTCATGCATAGCTGCAAATTCACCAACTCCAGGTACAAACATAGGAACTATGTATCTCTTTTCATTTTTAGGATTTGTACCATCTAGATTCTCCCAATTATACTCGAGGATACCCTGTTCAGACATATGATCTATGAGTTTCCTGCAGTGTTCTTCACTCATGCCCGAAAGATTATGAATTTCTTCAAATGTCTTTGGTTTCCTCACTCCGAGTTTACTCGCTAGCTCAGCCTCCTCGTCAGAAATTAAAGCTGCTAGCCCCCAATACTCTGGGTCATCTTTTGTAATCTTCTTAAGGCCTAGATGCTGTGCAGGTCTATCGGTAATCATCTTAGCAAGTTTAACTATCGATTCGCGAATGGGGCCGTCATCCTTAACACATTCTGGCTTTTTATTTCCTTTAATCTTATCGTAATTAATCATACTGCTCTCCTATAATCACTAGAATCTGATTATGCTGCTCTCGCCATAGCCTCTTTCAAAGTCACGTGTACCTTTAAATACTTCTTTTTTGTATGGATTAATACCCTGAGCCTTTGCTCGTTTAACGATGTATGCAAATATTGCAAGGTTAATAAGAATTGAAGCGACTGCAACAACTCCACCAGCTCTAGGATCAGCGGCAGTTGGGTGAATATTGGACTTCATGAAACCATCTGCGTATAAGCTTGGTATTACAGAGAATCTGCTATAATCTTGGAACATTGGGAATACTTGTGCGAACATACACCAAGTAGCGAGTGTATTGGCACGATTCTGAATCCATCCACCTTTATTCCAGAACATCGCTGCAACAGTTGGTGCTAATAGTAGCGCAAATCCGCAGTACCACGAATGTGTTGGAAGATTTAAATACGTATACTCAAAATTCCAAACATCATAAGCTAGTATATAAGCCCATGTCATATCCGGCCATAGCATATCATCTTTCTTTTTAGACTGATAAATCCCCCACCATCCAGTCATGCAGAATATGTTTATAATGCCTGCAAAACCATTGGCTACATTCCACCAGCCACCGTAAAGCCATACACCTTCAGAGGATAACCACCATCTCGTGCCTGTATTAGCCAGTGCAATAGAGCCTCTTATTGCACTCTCGAAATCGCTGCATACTGCGATTACTATGTTAATAGCCACGATTACAAACGGAAAAACTTTAAACCATTCAGTCTTTCCAATCCCCTTCTTGTATTTGAGCATCATAAACCCTATGCATCCTGCTGTAGCTGCATAGAGCTTAGCATAGTGGAACCAGCTGGTCATATGAACGTATGTAGGGTTCTTAAGCGCCCAAGAAGCACCATTAGCCGCACCGATATAGATAGCGATAAAATAAGCAGTGAGTGCCGCCGGTAACACGAAAAAGAAAAAGCAGCCTCCCTGCCTTAGATCTTCTCTGAATCTCATTTGTAATAATAAGTCCTGCAAAAACCATAACCCATCCAATTAGCTGGTAAAATGAGTTATCACCATAAACCTGGAATAACATATGATGCCTCCTTCAATAAATAATTCGTAGCGTTTTATCCGACATCTGTGATTGATATCTTTTTATCAATTGTAATCTTGTTTCACGTTGTCCCGCAATTCAAAATATGATAGTATTTATTCTATATTAGAATATATAGCTTCGTTAATCGAAAGGCACGTTATGAACACAGAACATATAAAAGAATTTATTTTATTGGCTAGCAATCTTAATTTTAGCAAGGCTGCCGAGGATTCATTTATATCACAATCATCATTATCTAAACATATAAGAATTCTTGAGAAGGAACTCGGGGCACAATTATTTATTCGAACCACGCGATCAATTAGGTTAACTGAAGCAGGAATCATGTTTCTGCCTTATGCAAAAAAGATAATTGGACTATGCGACTCTTACTCGAGTGAGTTAGAGCTATTTAGCTCCAGGGATAACAATAAACTCGTTGTTGGAATTATCTCAAATCCACAGTATTACGATCTTGCAGGGTATATGATTGGATTTATGATTGCTGAACCCGATATAAATTTTAATCTTATCGAGGCAGATGAAATAGGCTTACTAGAGATGTTCAAACAACGAAAATACAATCTATTTACGGCATTTCCTCCTAGTGAGTTAACTGGGAATTATGAGTTCCTGCCAATGGTTGAAACTAAATTTGTAGCATTAGTTAATACATCTCATCCACTCGCTAATAAAACCAGCCTATCACTTAAGGATTTGTCTGGCGAGAAGATACTCATACCTGGGAGGAACTCCACTCTCCAGACTATTATTAAAGATTCCATGATTGCGCAGGGGCTTGAATTTTGTCCTACATACGAAGGTAGTTCAATAGGAAGTATTGAGCTGCTAAAGGCTGGAATGGGGATTTCACTTCATTCTGTTGAATTTTCGAACAATCTACCAAACAATTCAAATATACAGGCTATACCAATTGAACCAGATCTAAAATTCGTATACGGTATAGGACATCGTCCTATAGATGAACTTTCTTCAAGTGAAAAAAAATATTTAAACTACCTAAAGCAATTCGAATTAAAAAAAATATAGATATATGTGATATAAACAAAACATCAGCCTGCAGGTGATATCCCGCGGGCTGATATTTAATCAATGCATTTAGGTGATATGAATCATCGTTTTTATGTTTCGTACTAGATATGTAAATATGGAAAATTTATCGATTAACGCCTCCACTATTTCAGTTTCAGGTTTCGCTTCTTCACGCCTGCTTCCTGCCATGATTACGCATTATCTCGCGGTCGAGCACTAGCTCCTTGATGTTAACATTTACACACTTTACCTGAAATGATGTCATCTGTTCTATGCTGCGCTTAACGTCCCTTTGCAGGATAATGCAGGAGCGCATACAGTCGACAGTCTTCCTGACCTTTAGATCCAGCTCGATTACCAGACTGCCAGTTTTACCATTGTTATAAAAATTCGTCACCCTGATGTTCCGTCTATACTTCCTAGCCACAATCCTGATAATATCACCGATTACGTTCTCATTAATCGTGTAATTTCCATTATAAACGTATTGTGGCATAACCACAGTTTTCTCATACTTATCTGTCTCATCGTTAGCGAGGTTCCAGTTTTTGAGAAATCTCTGTGGGTTCATGAAGTACCCTGCAAAATCTCTCTTTAAATCACCCATTGGCGCCGGAATAACGTGTTCGCCATGGTTATAGCGACGCTCCGCCGCAAGTTCACGTTCACCAGCACTGGTATAATCCTCTATGTATAGTCTCTCTATAGCCCTTGGTATTTCTAGTGTGTCGGTTATTATGTCCACCATATGGTCAGATGTACCGAGCACGAGTAGCTTTCTTAATCTTGAGGGATTTTATTTTTTTCTGCACGTCGATTCGGTGATCCTCATAATTGAAAAGTGCAGTGCGCATCGCTTTGGCTCTTGATTCACATTTTTTGGCTGATCTTCCTGCCACAATTTTATTTTTATAAATCAAAAGACCATCATCAATCAGTGCCGGAATCCCCTTTTCCTTAGCAACCCTAATTGCTTGATAGCTCTTACCAGTCCCACTTTTTCCTGTAAATGAATATACCTTCATATAACATTATTCCTTGAAAACTTCACAAAAAGTTAACTTTATCAAACCCATTATACCATGATACAATGCAGATAAAGAAATTAAATGAATTGTTTATCATAGGAGGATTATTATGGCTTATAAGATTAGTGAAGATTGCATCAGCTGTGGTGCTTGCATGGATGGTTGCCCTGTAGAGGCTATTACAGAGGGAACACCTTATGTAATCGATGCAGATACTTGCATTGACTGCGGAGCTTGCGCAGATGTATGTCCAGTAGGAGCACCTGCTCAGGAATAATCCGTTAAGGATATACCAAAGGTAGTAATATCCCCTGTGCGCTGCACAGGGGGTTTTTTATGCTCCTACCTCAAAATACATGCAAACAAAATGGCTGGGCACTGCCCAACCATTTCATTATGTCTAACTATTTACTTCTCAGCATCTTCTAGCTCATTACTTCTGATTAAGAACGATAGTGTGTGTAAACTATCACTTAGATGAACATTCTCAACAGCGACATCGTTTGGTACATTGAGATCTACTGGTGCAAAATTCCAGATTCCCTCAATACCAGCATCGACAAGAACATCTGTGACTTTCTGTGCATTCTCACGGTTAACGCAGATAATCGCAATATCTATGTCATTTTCCTTTACAAAATCGCTCATCTCAGAAAAATCGCGAACAAGTACATCATTGATGCTTAGACCTACTAGCTTTGGATTAACATCGAAGAGACCAACTATATTGAATCCAATCTTGTAGTAATAAGTGTAGTTCGTGATTGCCTGACCAAGATTACCAATACCAACTACGATAGTCTTGTACTCACGGTCAAGACCTAGAATCTTGTTAATCTCTTGGAATAGAGAATCAACTGAATAACCGTATCCCTGCTGGCCAAGCCACCAAATGTATTGAGATCCTGTCTAATCTGAGATGCAGTATAACCAATAAGCTCACTTAATTCATTAGAAGAGATTTTCTTAACGCCCTGCTTACGAAGTTCGTTCAAATATCTTCTATATCTTGGTAGTCTACGGATAATCGCATTTGATACCTTTGTATTGTTGCTTTTCATAAATACTTCCCACCCCAACTCGACAATTTTCGTGTTTCTTACTTGTGTGAATCTACGTACTCTACTAAATCCTTAACAGTCTCAAACTTCTCAGCTTCTTCATCTGGAATGTCTAGACCGAAAGCTTCCTCAACGCCAAGAATGATTTCTACAGCATCAAGCGAATCTGCTTCGAGATCTTTCATCAAGTTGGTGTCCATCTGAACCATATCAGCATCAACTCCAAGCTGCTCGACTACTATATCTCTTATTGTATCAAAAGTCATAGCTCTAACCTCCTTTTGAAATTCAACGTTAATTATAAATTATACAATCAATTCTTGCAAGTTTTTTATCAATCATATGCATATTAATCACGATAAATGTAAATAATTCCGTATATTTTTCATATTTGTAGAGCTATAATTCGCGATTTAACAATTGATTGTATTTTTACAGTGAGGTATCCCACATTATCAGAAAGAAAGGGCTGGGGTCATATCACGGCCCCATGCTTTTCTTCGATAATACTCTTCCTTTTACATATTAAAAGAAATATTAGTAATGTATTAATGAGTTTTAAAAGTCTACCTCTGTATCGTAGTAGCAGGCCTTAAGTAGGTTTTCCATTTCTTCTTGATTAATTTTACGAGGGTTTGCACCTGTACAAGCATCGAGGATAGCATTCTTTGCAATCTCAGGTAATCTTGCTAGGAACACATCTTCTGGAACAAATCCTTGCTCTTTTGGATAGCTATCCGCGCCGTAGTTCTTGATGCCATGAGGTATATTTAAAGAATCATTCATGCCTCTCAGCCATTCAATCAGATTCTTAATCTTCTCATCTCTACTCTCTCCACCTAGCTTGAGCGTATCTGCAATTACAGCAAATCTCTCCGCAGCTCTCTCATCCTTTGCATTGAATGCGATAACCTTTGGCAGATACATTGCATTTGCAGCACCATGGATGATATGCGCACCATAGTCGTCAAATGCAGCACCTGTCTTATGTGCCATAGAGTGCACTATACCGAGCAGCCCGCTTGAGAATGCAATTCCAGCTAGACACTGTGCATTATGCATAGCATCTCTCGCTTCCATATCTCCCTCATACGACGAAACCAGATTCTTCTGAATCATCTGTATAGCATATAAAGCTGGGGCATCTGTATAATCCGATGCGGCTAATGATACAAAGGCTTCTATCGCATGTGTAAGAGCATCCATTCCTGTGTGTGCTACAAGCTTCTGTGGCATCGTCTCTGCAAGATCTGGATCGACAATAGCAACGTCTGGTGTAATCTGGAAATCTGCGAGCGGATATTTGATGCCCTTGTCATAGTCAGTAATTACGGAAAAAGCAGTAACTTCTGTGGCAGTTCCCGATGTAGAGGATACTGCGCAGAAGTGTGCCTTCTTTCGAAGTTCAGGAAGCCCAAATACCTTGCACATGTCCTCAAATGTACATTCTGGGTACTCGTACTTAATCCACATAGCCTTCGCAGCGTCAATTGGAGAGCCTCCACCAATCGCAACAATCCAGTCAGGTTCAAATTCGAGCATCTTGCGGGCACCATCCATGACTGTAGTTACGGAAGGATCCGACTCAATTCCCTCGATTAGAGCAACCTCCATACCCGCTTCTTCTAAATACTGCTGAGCCTTATCTAGGAAGCCAAACCTCTTCATACTTCCGCCACCCACGCAGATAACAGCCCTCCTGCCTTTTAGTGATTTAAGTGCCTCCAGAGCACCTTTACCGTGATATAAATCCCTAGGATTTGTAAATCTCATCATCTCAAGTACCTCCTAAGTAAAACCCTAATATTTTGATATAATCTTAACAAGATTATCTCATGAAACCAATGTTTGCTACAAATTGTTATCACAGATAGACTTATCAACTGTTATAAATATTTTTTATGAAATAATAACTTTATTTCATTTAGATTAATTATTTGATTAAGTTAGCATCAGACTATATCTGTCTCAATTTTACATTAGTTGCGCTATTAATCTGATATAGTATGTTAGGTAATAGTCGTCCATAGAATTATAAGCAGGCATAAAAAAAGGCTGCGCTCGGCAGCCTTCACTCATATTATTAAGAGAATTCAGCTATTCGTCTTCCTGTAAGCTGAGCCATTCGTCGTAAATACTCTCGAGTTCGGTCTTGTACTCATCAGCCTTGTCCCCAGCCTCTCGGAGATAGAACACATCAGAAGCATGTTCAGGCTTACACATTTCAGACTCGATATCATCAATCTTGGCCTCTATATCGTGGATAATCGCTTCTAATTCAGAGACCCTGCGCGATCTGCGCCTCTCTTCAGCTTCTCGTTCCTTCCTGCGTCTACGCTCTTCTTCAGCGCTTAGTTCATCATTTGTATTTTCATCGTCACCAATCTCAACATCTTTCTTGTCAAACTCAGCGCTCTTCTCTAGATAGTAATCAAACTTACCTTTGTATTCCCTTATTCCTTCGTGTCTTAGTTCGAGGATTCTGTCGGGAATCTTACTGAGAAGATATCTGTCATGAGACACGATGAGAACTGTCCCTTTGAATTCCATAATCGCTGCCTCAACAATTTCCTTTGATTCAATATCAAGGTGATTGGTTGGTTCGTCGAAGATCAGGGTATTAGCCCCAGATAACATTAGCTTCAGAAGCGACAATCTCGCTTTTTCTCCGCCTGAAAGTGCCGATACACTCTTGAATACGTCATCACCTCTAAATAAGAATCTACCGAGGATATTTCGCATTTCCGTGTCGGTATAGAGATGATATGCGTTTTTCATCTCACCTAATACAGTCTCGTTCTCATCAAGTAAAAGCTGTCCCTGGTCATAATATCCAAAATCAACATTATGTCCGATTTTTAAATACCCTTCATCTGCTTCTTCCTCGCCCATGATGATGCGCAGCAGGGTGGTTTTACCTACACCATTCTCTCCGATAAAACATATCTTCTCTCCACTTTTGATATCAAACTTGACATCCTTAAAGAGCTGCTTCTCTCCAAAGCTCTTAGACAGCTCTTCTGTCATGATTACATCCTTACCACTCTTGAAAGTCAGCATCAAATGATAGTTTCAGTTCGGCCTGCTTGAGTGACGGTCTATCCAGTACTTCTAAATGCAAGCCTCTTCTCTCTAGACTGTGCCCTCTTGACAAGATGTTCCGTATTATGCTGCTTAAACCTGCGGATTATTTCTTCCTGCCTAGCGATTTCTTTCTGCTGCTTTTCGTACTCTCGTCTCATCACCTCTTCGCGCTCACTACGCTTTACGAGGTATTCTGAGTAATTTCCGCGATAATCTACAAGGTGCGTCCCTCGCATATCAAATATGCGATTCACTATCCTATCCAAAAAGTATCTGTCATGAGATACGACGATTATCGTCCCTTTATAAGTCTTTAGGAATGACTCGAGCCAAGCAAGCATCTTAAGATCGAGATGATTAGTTGGTTCGTCAAGCATGAGGATATCTGGCTTTTGAAGCATCATACAAGCCAATGCGAGTCTGGTTTTCTCACCGCCAGAAAGCATGCTTATCTCCTTATCGTGAGTATCTGCACCAAATCCCATACTCGCCAGTACACCGATTAGTTCGCTCTTGTATGAATATCCACCAATAGCTTTATACTCATCCATAAGGTGGGTATAGGCTTCTAGATCTTGATCAAATCTCGGATTATTCGTATCAGAGATTGCCTTCTCCAGACTTGAAATCTCCTCTTCCATCTCATAAAAGTGCGTAAAAGTCTTCGCAGCTTCCTCGATCACTGTTCCTTCTGAGAAAAAGTGATCCTTCTGTTTGAGATACCCGACGACATACCCACTGCGGATAAAAACATCGCCGCTAGTCGGTTCATTCTCGCCTGCAATTATGCTTAGCAATGTGGTTTTTCCAGCACCGTTCGGACCGACTATTCCAACTTTGTCTCCTTTATTTACAGAAAACGAGACATCCTCGATGATGATGTCAGTTCCGTACGACTTGCATATATCTTTTGCCGACATTACAAGCATAGTTAAAACTCCAGTCCGGGGCACGCATCTAATGACATGTCCGCGAACTCTCCTTTCTTCATCTGATAGTATGCAGAGCAAGCGATCATCGCACCGTTGTCTGTGCATAGAATCTGAGCTGGCTTAAGAATCTCGATTCCAGCTGCTTCGCCCTTGCTCTCAAGCAATTCTCTAAGCCTGCTGTTAGCAGCAACGCCACCAGCCACTACGATTTTATTATTTCCATAAGAAGTAGCCGCACTGATTGCCTTATCTGCAATAACTTCCATAATTGATTCTTGAAATGAAGCTGCCAAATCAGGTATATTTATATCTCTTTCTGCCTGTCTTTCACTATTTATGTAGTTTAGTACCTGCGTCTTGAGACCGCTAAAGCTGAAGTCATAGCTTCCATCATTGAGATACACCCTTTTAAATTTGATAGCATCTCTATCCCCTTCGCGAGCAGCTTTATCTATCTTTGGTCCACCTGGATATCCTAGTCCGACTACCCTAGCAACCTTATCCATCGCTTCACCTGCCGCGTCATCTCTAGTCGCTCCAAGTATCTTACACTCGTTGTAATCATCGACTTTGATGATGTTGGTGTGTCCGCCAGAGACCACGAGCCCGATGAACGGTGGCTCAAGCTCCTTATATTCTAGATAGTTTCGATGCGATATGACCATGCATATGGTTTACCCCTACTAACGGAATACCTCGAGCCCACGCCATTGCCTTTGCCGTTGCCACTCCAACAAGTAGCGCACCAACCAATCCTGGTCCATAAGTTACTCCTATTAGATCCACCTCATCCATAGTAACTCCAGCTTCATCTAGCGCTTGCTCAATTACATTGTTGATATTCTCAAGGTGACGCCTCGAAGCAATTTCAGGTACTACACCACCAAACTTAGTGTGTATGTCAATCTGCGATGAAATGACATTTGCTAGAACCTCACGCCCGTCTGCAACTATGCCTACTGCCGTCTCATCACAGCTCGATTCTATTCCCAGTGTAATATGCTTATTATTATGCATAACCACCTGTCTCCCTCTTCATAATCAGCGCATCCTCACCATTATCTAGATAATACCCTGGACGCACTCCGCACTCATTAAATCCGTATTTTTTGTAAAGCTTTATCGCAGGCATGTTGCTGACTCTCACCTCGAGGTTTATAGTTGCCACGCCATTTGCTGAAAGCATTTCAGTCATCGCGAGCATAATCGCATCACCTATTCCCTTCCTTCTGAAAGTCAACTCTCACTGCGATACTGTTAAGATCAGCTTCATCCAGAACTGTCCAAATATCAGCATATCCTGCAAATTCGCCTTCATACTCAGCAACAATCACGAACGCATTATCGTTTACAAGTATATCGTAGCTAAGTGCCTCCTTGCTCCATGGCATTGCAAACGTCTGCACATCAAGATCATATATATCATCAAGATCTGAGGACTTTGCAATTCGGACTCTGATCTTAGCCTTATCCCGACATATTTCCATTATCATCTGAGCTTCCCTATCTTGCTACTGAGAGTACCGGATTCAAGTCTCATCTCAGCTTCACTCTTTCTCATATAGTTAGGAAGAAGATAATCATAAGTGATTGTATTGTTACTGTTATATTTTTGAAGTGCTAGCTCAGCAACTGACGAAGCATCTTGATAGCGCCACTCCTCATCAGCTAATCTATATAATCCAGCTTCGCGAATTTTATCTTCATATGCATCTATGCCGTCACCAACAAAGATAATCTGCTTCTCCTCAGAATCGATTTTATCAATCTCTTCCAAAAACTCATCTATCATGTACTGCCTCTCACTAAGTACAGCATTATATCTGGCACCATCTCTCTCAAAAAGTGCACCGTAGAGCTGTCCTCTCCTCGCATTGATGATAGGTGCGAAAAATCTTACTTCCTCACCCATATGAGCGTCAGCAAGAGCCGCCATTCCCTCTAGAGAAGATATCGAAATACAAGGTATATTAAGCATCTCAGCGATTCCCCTCGCACTAGATACCCCAATTCTTATACCTGTAAACGAGCCTGGACCTATAGAAGCCGCCACTGCGTCGATGGAATTAGTTCCAATCCCTTCTGCCTTAAGGCATTCATCAGCAAGTAGCATGATATCCTTAAGGTGATTCATTTCTTCATGTGAGCTTTTTGATGAGATTCTGCCATCTCCATCTATGAGTGCAGCTGAACCATATTTTCCTGTCGTCTCAATGCTTAGAATATACATCTATAAATTCGCTCCCCTTGTTTTTCACCATACTCTATCAATATTACCTTTGCTTTCTCAGGTACAACATCCGCCACTATATCAGCCCACTCAATTATGCATACTCCATCAGAATAGAAATATTCATCAGCTCCGATATCGAGAAGTTCATCACCACTCGATAATCTATACACATCAAAATGGAAGAGCGGTATTATACCGCTCTTGTGTTCCTTAACAATATTGAAGGTTGGACTATCGATATTCTCAGTAACCCCAAGCCCCTTTGCGATATACTTCGTCAAAGTAGTCTTGCCAGTTCCAAGATCTCCAATTAGAGCCACAATATCGCCCGGCTCCAATGAGGAAGCCAATTTCATTCCAAACTCTTCAGTATCATGCTCATTTTTTATATAAACAATCTGTTCCTGAACACCCATTTCTCTTCTTATACCTACTTACATACCTACTTACAACAAAGCTTATATATGGTCGAGGCATATATCTTTGCCATCTTGTCATACGAATCAAGAGAGATTCTCTCATCTGTCATGTGCATGCAATCATCTTCCCACGGAAAGAGTCCTCCGAATGCTAATACACCATCAAAGTGCTTAGCATATGTTCCGCCACCGATTACTACTGGTTCACTATCTAAATCTCCCGAGTAATCTCGATATGCTTCCATCAGTGTTTTTACAAACTCGTCTTCTGGATCAACGTATATCGCTTTATCGTCTGTACCCTTTACTATGCCTTGATTTGGTCCCAGTACACTTTCAACACCCTTTCATAACTGCTGAGTTATCATACGTTACTGGGACTCTAATGTTCATCTTCATAGTGGCAACTTCATCGTTAATATCAATCGTTCCAACGTTTACGATTACCTTGCCTGATTGATCATCTTCAAACTGACATTCTAGGCGTTCACCATTTAAATCAAATCCGATATGTTCATTATAGAAATCTATAAACTCAGTTACCTCATCCCCAGAGAGGTCAAGCTTGCCTAGGAACTCCATAAGAATACTTATAGCATTAAGCCCTTTCTCTGGAACTGAGCCATGTGCCGCAACTCCATGAGCTTCAACGGCTAATGATGTCCCCGTCTTTTTAGCGGTAACATCATACCCGCTCTCTTTACTATATGATTTAGCGAGTTCAATAATATCGTCATATCTTGCTCTCTCATCTGAAGCTATAACTGCTCTAGCATGCGCTGGAACTGCATTTGCTGCCAGTCCACCTTGAACCTTGCTCAACATGAGCCCTTCCTTCGCTGTAGGCTTCTTGAGCTTCTGTGCGATATCAAAGATAAGAATCCCCTTCTCGCCATTAATTACGGGGAAGTCAGCATCTGGGGTAATCCCAAAATCAGGCATCTTGCTACTTCTCTATAATGGATAGCGCTTTCCTTGCCAGTCTCCTCATCGAGACCAGCAATCAACTTAATTGTCTTCTTTGGTGTAATGCCTGCATCTTTAATTGCTTTCATAGCGAAAAGTGCAGCGATAACAGGTCCTTTATCGTCAGCTGTTCCTCGTCCATACATAAAACCATCTTCAATCACTGGATTAAACGGACCATGCTTCCAATCGTCAGCCACCGGAACTACATCAAGGTGTCCAACTATACCGAATGATTCTTCGCCTGGCTCTCCAGGAAAAACGATTTCTCCAACGTAATTATCATAGTTGTGGACCTCGAATCCCATGCTCTCACCAAGTTTAAGCAGCTCTGCAAGAGACTCCTGAACGCCCTTTCCAAACGGGTAAAGCTCCCCTTCAGGTGTTCTTACTGGTTCTGACTTTACACTGTCAATTCTTACCTGCTTTGCAAGCTCTTCAATCATCTCAGAATTTGAATTTTCTAAGTACTCTATATAATTCATTTTACTACCTCTAACTACAAAGCATCTCGCACTAAACAATACTTCAAATGCTTGATTATACTTAATTTACTTACTTAATCTTTCCCATATTTTCCGCTGTGGTCTTGTCGTTAGTCACATATAGCGAAATAACCTTTCCAGACTTAATTGTTGATAGGTTTACTGATTTTATAGGATTTCCATATTCATCAAAAGTGAACACACCCGTCGCCCCTCTGACATTTGATAATTCTGACAAAGCCTTTCTTATGTCCTCTGGTTTTTTAGAATTTGCTCTATTGATAGCATTGATGGCCAGCAAATATGAATCATATCCAAGGGCTGCATTACTCGTTGGTTCGGAATCATTACCGTACTTCTTTGCATACTCAATAATGAATCTCTGAGTCTCAGCCGTTACGGACTTTGTCGTCGTTTTTCCACCGCTGAACACGGAGTCCGACGGAAATACAACTTTAATCTTTGGATGGCTCTTCATCATCGCTATAAAGTCTTCATTGTTCCAGTTTGAACTTCCTACAAAGGTTATCTTCTTCTCTAGATTTTCTTTTTCTATTTCTGAGAAGAGCTTATCGGAATTCTCTGCCCCAAACGGTACAACCACAACATCTGCATCAGATTTCTTTATACTTTTAACAAGCTTTCCATAGCTTTCAAAATCGACATCAACAGCCTTCTGATAGACAATGGACGAAACGCCGGGAGAATCACCGGAAGTCCCTTGCTCTAGTTCACTAATCTTGGAGTTGAAGCCCCTCTGCATGGCAGTATTAGCACTGTCATTCTTCATGGATATCGTTGCAATTTTCCTTGAACCGAGCACACTGTACACGTATTCAGCTAGTCCTGCACCGCGCTGCGATTCGGTAATAGATGCCCTGAAATAATACTTGTTGTTCTCAGTAATCAGCGGATTGACTGCAGACGGCGTAATAGTCGGGAATCTTTGCTGACTCAATATACGGTGATGCAACCATAGAGTTTGCCTCACCAGCACTCCCTAGTATCACAGCTGGTTTCATCTTGATGAGGTTCTGTATCGCACCTTTCGCTGAATTTGACATCAGACTGGTTATCGACTATGACGAGTTTAATCTTAATTCCATTTACATTGCTGTAAATAGAATTAGCAAGCTCAATTCCTCTGATTTCTTCTTCACCCTGTTCTTTAAATTCTCCAGAGCTAGGCTCATATATACCAATGGTTATGGTATTATCATCACCGACTACCTGCTTATCTACAAAAGTCTTTTTGAAATTGTCAAAGGTCGTGCATCCACCGAGCACACTAGCTATCATTATCAGTAATAACATGATGGATACCGCTTTAAGTTTCTTCTTATTACTCAATGTTCAAAGCCTCTTTCATCTCTGCATGTGTTTCAATATTATTAATCTTACCACGGAGTTTAGCTGCTCCCTTCACCCCTTTAGTATACCACGCGACAAACTTCCTCATCTCTCTTACCGCAGAATATTCATCCTTAAGTTGAACCAGTTCGTCTAGGTGTCTAATCATCATCATGCTAAGTTCTCTTACAGTTGGACGAGGTGGTGCCTCCTCGCCATGGATGGCTGCATTTAATTCTTTAAATATCCAGGGATTTCCCATTGCACCTCGTGCTACCATGACAAAGTCGCATCCTGTCTCCTCCATCATGCGCACGCCATCTTTACCTGTAAATACATCGCCATTGCCTACAACTGGTATACCTACAGCTTCTTTGACCCGCCTTACGATATCCCAGTCAGCATTGCCTGAATAGTATTGTTCCCGTGTTCTCCCGTGAACAGCAACAGCAGATGCCCCTGCACTTGATATGGCCTTCGCAACTTCTACTGCATTGATAGACTCCTCATCGAATCCTTTTCTTATCTTAACGGTAACTGGTTTCTCAGAATTTTTCACAACCGCATATACGATATCATAGACAAGGTCGGGGTTCTTCATCAGAGCTGCACCATCACCGTTTTTTACCACCTTAGGTACTGGACAGCCCATGTTGATATCGAGAATCTTATTGGGTTCTGAGTTCAAAGCCGATGCAGCATACGACATCACATCAGGTTCACTGCCAAAAATTTGGACTGCTGTTATTCCGGATTTCGGAGGTATATATAGGAGTTTTGGCGTCTTCCTATCTCCGTAGTATAAACCTTTTGCACTCACCATTTCAGTGCACGTCATCGCCGCTCCCTGCTCCTCACAGAGTCTTCTCATAACTGCATCCGTGACACCTGCAAGCGGTGCTAACAAAAATGGATTTGGTAGCTCAACATCGCCAATAATATATCTCGTATCTGACATTAGTTACGTTTCTTCCTCTGTGATTTGTTCTTTTCATAGATGAGCACTAGGCCATCGAGCGTAAGTCTCTTTTCAATGACATCTATGCACTTTACGCCATCCTCTACCATTGGAGCAAGCCCACCTGTCGCAATGACTTTAATGGCATCGTAATCCTTCCCGTAGTTTTCTACGAGCTCTTTCTTCATGCCTTCAACGATGTATTCGGTAAGCCCCATATGACCATATACTAGTCCCGATTGCATGCCTTCAATGGTATTCTTACAAATCATATTTCCTGGGACCTCTAGATCTACATGTGGTAGCTTAGCTGTCTGCTCAAAAAGTGCCTTAGCTGAAATTTTTATCCCGGGTGCGATCGTACCACCTAGATAGTCTCCGTCCTCAGTTATCGCGCAGAAAGTCGTAGCTGTTCCGAAATCGATGACAATTAGCGGATTCTTATACTTGTGATGTGCAGCAACGGCATTCACAATCCTGTCAGAACCGATTTGGCGCGGGTCGTCACACTTGAATCTTGAGCCCCGTCTTCACACCCGTCTCAACAACAAGTGGTGATACGTGCAAATACTTATAGCACATGTGCTGTAAGGCAAAAAGCAGCGAAGGCACGACAGTGGATATAATCACATCGTCAATGTCAGATGGGTCTATCCCCTCATGTCTGAACATCTGCTCGACTAGAATCCCATACTCGTCTGCACTTCGCCTGCTATCTGTAGCAAGTCGCCAGCTGGTAATGAGCTGCGACTTGCTGAACACGCCTATCACTATATTTGTATTTCCTACATCTACAGCTAGAAGCATTTAGTGATCCTCCATTCTCCTTAGAGCCAGTGCCATAGTGAGCCCTGGGATAATTCTGTTTCCTGTTAGCTCTGCGCCGAGAATCTCATTGATTCGCTTTAGTCTGTATTGAACTGTGTTGTTATGAATATTCATAAACTCTGCAGTCTTATTACTATTCATTCCGGCATCAAGTACGAATGTTTCGAGTGTCTCGAGGAGCAACCTTCCCTTATTTAGAGATACTTCTCGTTCAAATGGCTCGAGTAAATCTAGGTAAATCTTCTTGAGCACACTACTCTGCATCTGAATATTGATACAGTTGCAGACCATCGACATCTCGTACTTAGTAAACACCCTCTTATATGGGAACACAGCCTCTACGTTATTCCAAGTCTCGTTAATCATCTTGAAACCGTCTATAGCGCTGTCGAGCTCCTCAATACCTGTAGAGTGAAAAATCCTTACATCCTTACGACCTTCCTTGAGATCATCGTACATTCTGAGGCAATCATTCTTGAGCTGAACGCCCTTCTCTTCACCTGCATCGGCATAAATCATCCCGTAAAATTCATTTCCTTCAATGAGTGGAAGTATGCCGAATCCCTTGTCTGATTTATATTTCTCGAGAATATCCTGTGATGCTCGGTTGTTTATCCCATTCGCATAGAATACACTGACAAACTGTTTGCCTTGAGTCCAGCCTCGTCGATTAGGGTGTAGCAAAATGTCAAATCTCCTCTTATAGCTGACTTGATAAATTCAGCCCTTGAATCTCTCTCAGGAGTGTACTTCCACATACCCATCGCAAGCTCGATAATCTCAGCTAGTTTCTTGATCTCAGTAGCCGAGTAATTGTCCTCATTATCCACAATCATCAAGATGTGCTTCTCATTATTTATATCTATAGTCCCCCAGTAAGTGATTACGTCATTAATATTGACCTGGGTGAACATGGTCGAGTGCGACACATCCATCTTCTTGGCCTGAACTATCGCATTATCAATAGTTTCCTCATGGCGAGTCTCAATCGTGAGTATTGGATTGAACTCCGAGGTCATCAAAATAGCCTGATAATCATTATTTATAGCCGCTTCCTTTCAGCGCACTCTGGAAGTTTCTATGCTTTTCAAAGTTAAGAAGATGATAAATTGTGTTGTTTAAAATATTGTCACTGTAGTTGTGTCCGTACAAGATTTTATCAAGCACCTGTTCCATGAGCACGGCATACGTGGTCTCTTTATCGTCTGGAATAACGATAATCAGGAGTCCATTTTCCTCCGCTGTCTTGATTACCTTTTGGTCTACAGCTCTCACACCTTCCTCATGCAGGAATATTACGAGTGTAGCGATTGCCTTTTTACCAAAACCAACGACAATTCGGCACTGAGCATCAATATCATCCTTACAGTTCCAGAAATGGGTAAGAACCATCTGTTCCTTTACTCCGTTGCGCTCGATTCCCTTCTCATAATCAATTTCATCGAAAACTGAGATGGTTCGCACTCTTCTGTCCATCTTTCTCTTGCAGGAAATTACGGTGCTCCCTTTGAACGCATCTAGATTAAGGCAATCTTCTACAGTTATCCTCATTTTATTGCTCCTTCAATTTCTTTGACTCCGAGCCTCTCGCTCTTTTACTCTTTGTCAGCTTCCGCATCATTCTTGGATTCATCTTTAGATTCAGGCTCCGCATCCTTTGCTGCATCTGCATCTGTATCCGCATCTACATCAATCTCATCATCTTGCGGCTCTTCTTTAGTATCAGAAGGCCATCCTACGCTAGACTTCGCCTTTTCTTCTTCAGATGGCTTTTCCAAATCTTTCTTGTCTGCATGCTTGTTTTCCTCTGCAAAAGTAGAGTCTTCAAACTTTAAATCACCAACGATAACAGACTGAAGTTCCTTTAGCCTCTCCTCAGCTTCCTGACGTCTCTCTTCCTCGAGTCTCTCACTTTCCTTTGCCTCTGCCTTGTTTAGCTCCGCAATTTCTTCATCACGAGCCTTTACATTCTCAGCAAGCTCCTCAGGTGTGATTTTTCCTTCATAGAGATCATTAAACTGTTCTCCATCAAGTGTCTCGATGAGTAGAAGGGCCTGAGCAACTCTTTCAAACGCTTCATCATTCTCCTTAAGAATGTTAGTCGTTGCTTCGTAGCAGCTCTCTAGTATGTGTTTAATCTCAGCATCGATTTCTGAAGCGGTTTCCTCGGAATAATTCTGTCTTGTGGAAAAGTCCTTTCCAAGGAACACTTCATCACTTGAGCTAAGCTTACTGGTCCAAGCTTTGAGCTAAACCCATACTTTGTAATCATCTGTCTAGCGATAGCTGTTGCACGTTCAAGGTCGTTACTTGCACCGGTACTTATATCATCAAGCTTAAGCTCCTCTGCAACTCTGCCGCCTAGTAAATGTTTAATCATATTCACCATATCACCCTTTGTCATGAAGAACTTTTCATCTTCAGGTAGTGACATCGTGAATCCGCCTGCCATACCTCTCGGTATGATAGTAATCTGATGAACTGGGTCGGAGTTAGGTATGGCCTTCATAACTATCGCGTGTCCAGCTTCGTGGTATGCAGTAAGCTTTCTCTCAGCCTCGGAAATAACTCTCGATTTCTTTGCAGGACCAGCCATTACCTTAGTAGTAGCCTCCTCAATTTCATCCATTCTAATCTTAGTACCGTTGCGTCTAGCTGTTAAAAGTGCCGCTTCGTTAACCAAGTTCTCGATATCTGCAGGTGAAAAACCAGGTGTTCTCCTAGCTAGAATCTCAATTGTAACATCGTCAGCAAGCGGTTTATTCTTGGTGTGGACCTTGAAAATTTCCTCTCTCGCTTTAACATCAGGCATTCCGATTACAATCTGCCTATCAAATCTGCCTGGGCGAAGCAATGCAGGGTCTAGTACATCCGGTCTATTTGTAGCAGCTAAATAATGATGCCTGAGTTTCCATCGAAACCATCCATCTCAACAAGAAGTTGATTGAGCGTCTGCTCACGCTCATCATTACCCCCGCCAAGACCAGCACCTCTCTTACGTCCCACGGCATCAATTTCGTCTATGAATATGATGCAAGGAGCATTCTTCTTAGCTTGGTCAAAAAGATCTCTTACACGAGAAGCACCCACACCTACAAACATCTCGACGAAGTCAGAACCTGAAATCGTAAAGAATGGAACTCCAGCCTCACCGGCTGTAGCTCTAGAGATGTAAGTCTTACCAGTACCTGGATTACCTACGAGTAGTACCCCCTTAGGAATTCTAGCACCTAAATTAGAGTATTTAGAAGGATTCTTAAGGAAATCAACAATCTCCTCGAGCTCCTCTTTTTCTTCCTTTAGCCCAGCTACATCAGCAAAACGAATATTCTTACCATTTTCTTTGTACAGCTTAGCCCTGTTCTTACCGAACTGGAATGCTTTGTTGTTACCACCTTGACTCATCATGAAGTAGAACAGGAATCCGAGTGCGACAACCATAATAATCGTCGGTAGCAGTGAGAAGAAGTTAACACTACTCTGCGGTGGATCGCTAGAAAGCTTCAGCTTACCGGACTTAACCTGCGGGAACACATAGCTGTTCTCAAGCCAGCTGATTTCAACAACCGATGGCGCATAGGCGTATTCCTTGTTGCCATTCTTTAGCGTTGCCGTCATCTTTCTATCCGTTATATTTATTGTCTTATATTTTCCTTTTTCAAGGTGAGTTGCAAATGTTGAGAATTTCACTTCGGCAGTCTTCTTCGCACCATCTGCTCCCTTGTAGAAAAAAGCTACTCCGAGAACAACCGCGAATATAACCAAATATATCGCAAAATTCTTAATAAATCTCTTCAATTATCGTACCCCTCATATTTCTTTAATAATATTTTTGGTCTAAAATTTGTTATTTTACACAAACTGTCGTGTTATTTTATCATACGAATTAGCGCAGTTCAAGAAACAAAACCCTCTCTGAACTGTTGTCAACCTGATATTTTTGTGAATATTTCCCCTTAATCCTATATCGCTCTGACTTAAACATTTCATTAGGTAAAATCCAAAGTATTTCACTACCTATTGCAGCCAATTTTATTTCATCTCGAGACGCCTTTGGAACCTTCTCATCTACTAAAAAATCCTGCAGCTTTTTGCTGCCGTTTCCTGTTCCGATATAGTCTCCAGACCTTCTGGTGCGCAGTCTAACGTCAAGTTGTGAGCTTTCATCTGATACGCCAATCATTTCCGCTTTAAAGCCCCTTTCCTTAAACAGCTTGTCTAGGTCAAATGCTGCATATGGATTATCATTTTCTTCGCTGCCTTCTGCACTTCCTATTAACTCTTGATATTCTGCAATAGATATAGCTTTTAAAGAAATCTCTTTTATACCACACCTTCCTGAACCTGAGCGAGGATCATTCACGTATTTTTTCTGTAAACACCAGCCTCTCATACCTGCGCTCTGCTGTTACTCCTCCAGGCAGATCGTAGCTTGCTGAAGGGCTCCTTGAATCGATGATTCCTACTAATGAATTGACGAGCTCATAGGTTGGATGAACATCCTCTGCCTCAAGCATCATGGCTGCTATTCGTCTCTTTAGTGCTTTATGCACATCCCTCACTTCATAAAGTTCATATTCATGATTCAAAGAGACGGAATTCTCATATAGTCTTGCCGCTTCTTTCATCATGTATTCATCATCACAAGCCGCTGACTCGCTCAGCCGCGTAATTGCCTTTCGAAACGAAGGATTATAATCTCTTTCGAGCTCTGGTATCAGTTCAAGTCTAATCTTATTACGGCTGTATATAGGCTTTTCATTGCTCTTGTCCATGCTTGGTTTTAGATCACAGTCATTTATATATCCCTCAATCTCAGTTCGACTTATATCTAGAAGTGGTCTAATTACAATGTATCCACGCTCATCTAGCCTTCTAATAGGTATACCAGCTAGACCACGAACTGCAGTGCCACGCAGTATATGAAACAGGACAGTCTCAACTTGATCGTCCGCGTTCTGAGCTACTGCTATCTTTATTCTATCGCTAGGTGTTCCGCACCGTTCTAGTTCATACGCCATATCAGAAAATGCTTCGTAGCGAACCTTGCGACCAGCCTCTTCTTCCGATATCCTTTCGCGTTCTGCGATCTCCTTACAGTCGCAGATAACGAGTTTAAACGGAATACCAAGCTCTATGCATATGCGTCTAGCATGTTCTGCCTCAACATCACAGTCCACAGGTCTAATCTTATGATTAATATGAACCGCATATATTGATATTCCAAGCTCCTCCTTAGCTGAATTCAGCGCATGAAGAAGTGTCAGTGAATCAGGCCCACCCGAAAAACCGACTATTACTTTATCTCCATTTTCTACTGTTTTGCTATCGATAATCTTTTTTATAATTCCATTCATAGGTATCCCAAGTTAACTCCTAAATAGCGTATTTATGCGTAATAGTATAAACATGTTTCCGAATTGCAGATAACTCTACCTATAATAATACCTCTATATTAAAGAAGCGTCTCGCATTTTCTGACGTTATCCGTACTGCTTCATCAAACCCGATGTCCTTTAATAGCGCCATTCTTCTCACAACATGCTCAATATACGGCGTTTTATTAGGCCTCCCTCTCTTCGGTTCAGGCGCTAGAAAAGGCGCATCTGTCTCACTCATTATAAACTGAAGCGGTATTCCCTCTAGTACCTCTACAGTTTTTCTCGCATTTTTAAATGTAAGCGGTCCACCAATAGAGAATGTCGCCCCAAGCTTCACATACTCTCGCGCCAGTTCAAGGGAACCCGAATAGCAGTGTAGCTGCACTCTGGCATCAGCAACCATCTCCCCTTGTCCGTCTGGCCTCTCTGGGAAATGAGCTTTCCTCTCTTCGCTAAATGCTCCTTCCTCGATGAGGATATCTCTTGTAAGTGCATCGGCTTCTCGTGTATGAATCATAATCGGCATCATGAGTTCATTCGCAATTCTTATCTGCTTCCTAAAAAGCTCAATCTGTTCAGCCTTGGAGTCCTTTCCATAGTGGAAGTCTAGACCTATTTCACCGATTGCTTGAACCTTTGGTGCGCTAGCGAGCTCCTTGATCTTATCTATATCATCATCAGAGTATGTGAGTGCCTTATCCGGATGAATCCCAACAGCTGCATAGCACCAAGAATAATCAGCTGCATCCTTAATCGCCTGCTCTGACGATTCTACAGAGTCGCCAACATCGATGATAAACTCCACATCAGACTCTTCTATCTCCCTTGCCCTATCAAGCCGCTCTTCTTCACTGAACTCTTCATAATTCAAATGAGTGTGTGCATCAAATAGCATTTTTCTCCCCCTCTTATATTGGTAAAAAAGACCTCAAGTCTATACTTGAGGCCTCATTCTTATTATTTTTTTCGGTTGTTCTTCTTTATAGCAACCTTTTCCTGTTCTGTATTAGATAGAACTTCGATCTCCTTAGCTACATCTAGCCTTGGGAACAAAGCATCTCCTTTGTGGACATTTGCCCCAGCCATCATGCGGAACTCTTCGAGATCCGACCATTTTGCCTCTTGGTTTGAAATTCCGAGCTGATCTCTCATCCTATCTGAAGTCGTATGCATATATGGGATGATTAACACAGAAATCATTCTGAGCACCTCTGCTAGATTGCTCATAACTGTATCAAGTTCGACTTTCTTACTCTCGTCCTTTGCAAGAACCCAAGGCATCTTTTCATCGATATACTTGTTAGCTCTCGAAATAACTATCCAAATCTCCTCGAGCGCATTGTTGAAGCGGAATTCATCCATGTGGGCTTCAACCTTCGCAGCGCATCCGAGTGCTGTAGCAATCAGGTCACGATCGAAATCATCCTCAGTCGTAGCTTCTGGAACCACTCCGCCGCAATACTTTTCAATCATCGAAACGGTTCTCGATAGGAGGTTTCCAAGGTCATTAGCGAGGTCGTAGTTGATGCGGTTAAGCATGATTTCGTTGGTATATAGCCCGTCTTGACCAAAAGTATACTCTCTGAGCAAGAAATACTTAAGCGCATCTATTCCATAACGATCGATTAGAATCTCCGGATCAACAATATTGCCCTTCGATTTCGACATCTTACCACCATCGATTAGAATCCATCCGTGACCAAGAACCTTCTTAGGCACTGGCTCATTCATGGACATGAGCATTGCAGGCCAGATAATGGAGTGGAATCTTACGATTTCCTTACCTACTAGGTTTATTCCTGGCCAGTACTTTTTGTACTGCTCTTCATCCTCACCAGGGAATCCAAGGGCGGTAATATAGTTTGATAGAGCATCGAGCCACACATAGATTACGTGTCTCTCATCAATCGGAACCTTGATGCCCCAATCTAATGAAGCTCTCGAGATACATAGGTCCTCGAGCCCTTGCTCTACAAATGAAATCATCTCCTTCGCACGAGATTCAGGCTGAAGGAATGTGCCATTTCCCAAGAAGCTCAACAAGCTTGTCAGAATACTTTGACAGCTTAAAGAAGTATGCATCTTCGCTCATCTTCTTAACAGGTCTACCGCAATCAGGGCAGTTTCCTTCTACTAGTTGGCTCTCTGTCCAAAAGGACTCACAAGGAGTGCAGTACCACCCCTCGTACTTATCCTTATAGATATCACCATTGTTGTACATCTTCATGAAGATTTCCTGAACGCGCTTTTCATGGCGCTCCTCTGTGGTTCTGATAAAGTCATCATAGCTAATCTCCATCGTCGCCCAGAGTCTCTTAATTGTATCAACAATTGGATCGATATATTCAATCGGTGTCACGCCAGCTTCCTGTGCACACTTAGCGATCTTCTGACCGTGCTCGTCAGTACCTGTGAGGAATCTTACATCATATCCAGTAAGCCTCTTAAATCTCGCCATAGCGTCTGCCATAACGGTGCAGTATGTGTGTCCAATGTGCAGCTTAGCGCTTGGATAGTATATAGGTGTAGTAATATAAAAAGTGCCCTTTTTTTCCGTCATCGTATTCCCTTTCAAATCTATAGCATGTGTCAAAGGATTGGTTTAATATACGCCGTAGTCCTCGTCTTCTTCTCCCCAATCTACATCTGACCAATCATCCTCAACAAAAATTTCGTCGAAAATCTTCTTAGTTGCAACGACAAGAGTAGCTCCTGCGATTATGCTGAGACCAGCTATTCTCATGCTCGTTTTGAGCATCTTCTGTCTTCTAGCTGCTTTTCCCTCTTCAATTAGAAGTGCTTTTTCTGCATCTGTCATACGTCTTCTTCTAACCATTATATCCTCCTTGCCATCAGGCAGTATTTACATGTGTTACTTCTCTCGATTATATCTAAATACCTTGTTTTTTTCAAGGTGTTTAGATGTTGACCTTATACATTTAGCCATTTTGTCAGAAGCCAATAAACCGCACACGCGCTTCGTTATCTTATATATATCATATAAAAAGCGATAATCTTCTCTGATGATGAGAATTGATTATCGCCTATACTTTATTCATATATTAAGACATTTAACTAGTTGGCATTTTCAAAGTTTACACCTAGTATACTCTTAAGTTTTCCGCCTACGCAAAAAGCTACATGAAGCTTTATCATATCTCCAATTATGAACGGCAGTACCGTAAGCTGGAGAACTTTCGTAAATGGAATGTTGTTCCCAAGATGTACACTCTGTACAAAATAGAAGTATCCCGCACCTACCGCATATATCACAAAGGTCGCTATAACAAGACTAACATATCTCTTCACGTTTGAACTCGATTCATAGCCTGCACCTACTATATATGCTGCTAAGATGAACGCTATTATGAATCCAAATGTTGGAGCAAATATATACTGTGGCCCTCCTTTTAGTCCGGCAAATACTGGGAGTCCAACAAGCCCTGCTATCACATACACTATAACAGCCATCACACCGAGTCTTCTCCCCATAGTTATCCCTATCGAGAGCACTACGAGCGATTGCAGGCTAATTGGAACTGGGCCGATTGGTATGGAAATCGCAGACCCTATCACGAGAAGAGCTATCGCTAGTCCAACGCTTGTGATAGTGCGTGCGTCTAGTCGGTTGTGGTTTTTAACGTGACCATTATTACAATTCTTGTTAATATCGCAAATGTCGTTTTCTTTATTTCGATTCTTATCCATTTTTAACCTTTTCTGTCTCATCTGTTACATGATTATTTTCCCTGAAATGAACTTTTTCATGCCCGATTCTGTCAAAAGTAAAAGCGCCCCGTCTTCGCCGACTCCAGTCAGCGTACCTTCATAGCGCTTATCCGATTCAAAAGTTACAGTTAATCCCTTTGCGAAGAGATGTGAGTTCACTTCTCTTTCCATATACTTCGTATTATCCGAACTGCTATCCTTCAAGTGTTCAAACAGCTTTACGATAATATCCGCAAGGAGCTCACATCTATTAAATTCTATACCCTTATATTCATATAAAGATGTCATATTATATAGAGTCATCTCTTCTTTAGTTTGGTTAACGTTGATTCCAAAACCTATTATTAATTTTTCAGTTTTTCCGTTCTCTATAATTGTCTCACAGAGAATCCCACCTAGCTTCTTGCCGCCTATATAAATGTCATTTGGCCACTTGACCTCAGCTTCAACCCCATGCTCTGCCAGCACTTCACGGATTATAACCCCGACTAGAAGCGGATACACAATTGTTTCAGCTGGCTCAAGATCAATCGACAGCATAATCGTCGCCAGTATCGATTGACATGGTGACGACCACCAGTGAGATGAATTCTTACCTACACCAGCATATTGGTTTTCAGCCACAATTATTGCGTTCTCAAGTTCGCCAGCATGTTCCTTAGCATATTTATTTGTTGAATCGATATTTTCGAAATATATATATCGAAACCCATTAGGCAAAACACTATCTGCCTTATGTTTTCTATTAATTTCTGAAATTACCGAGTCCTCATATAGCCTAAAATCATGCATCTAATCGACCTTGTTGTCCGCGATAAATCTATTAACCTCACCCATAAACTCATCGCTCATGACCTTAAGAATGTGCTCTAGGTTATCGATTTCTTCTTCTGTAAACCTCTTCGCCAATCTGTCGAGCACTATCGGTATATAACTATTCTTCGCCTTATAGTACTCGTGAAACTTTTCAGTCTCCTTGAGAATATACTCTCGCTTATCCTCTTTAGACTGAATCTTCTCTATATATCCCTTCTTCATCAAGGAAGATATCTTATAGGCAACATTAGGTGTCGACATCTCCAGGAATTCCGCAAGCTGGCTCACCTTAGGGTTCTTCATAGCATGAATAACCTCTAGTGTAAATGTCTCTGTCGCTGTAAGCTCATGCTCCTTGCCTCCGCCATTTACAAACATATGCTTATATAAGTTCAATTTGAACTTCTCGTATACCTCTGCAAATACCTCTGTAAGCATCTATTCAAATCCGCCTTTCTTAACTACAGGGATTAAAGTTCTGGCGCTCTACATGATGGCAAATGAAATCTCGCATGACATCGCTTTCTCACCGTCAACTAGGATGTAGCCTTCTCCAAATCCAATATTCCCGACTCTCTTATTGATTGCGCAGTGGATCTCCAGCTGATCTCCCGGAACGATTTTCTTATGAAATCTAGCCTTCTTGATTCCCGCAAGGAACGCATTAGCGCCCTTTTCTTGATCGATCAAGACTGCAACAGCGCCGACCTGTCCCACTGCTTCCACTTGAAGAACTCCTGGCATTACAGCCTCACTAGGGAAGTGTCCCTGAAAGAAAGGTTCGTTTCCGCTAACATTCTTAATTCCAACAGCTTTATTTCCCGCCTCAAGTTCGACAATTTTATCAACCATGATAAATGGGTATCTGTGCGGCAAAATATTTCTCACTTCTTCATATGTCAATTTCATTCGGTCCACCTCTTTACTACGACTGATGCATTATGCCCTCCGAACCCAAGTGAATTCTTGAGCGCATAGTTGATTTCTGCTTCCTTATACCTATTTACCACCAGATTGAGATCGCATGCGTCATCTGGATATTCGTAGTTTATAGTTGGAGGAACTATCCCTGCCTGCATGGAAATGATAGTCATCGCTAGTTCCGTTGAACCAGAAGCTCCAAGAAGGTGTCCTATTTGTGATTTTGAAGAAGATACGAGTACATCTCTGTAGTCCTCGCCAAATGCACGCTTTATAGCTGCCGTTTCATATTTGTCATTGAGAGGAGTTGACGTTCCATGCGCATTGATGTAATCGATATCGCAAGTCTTAATCCCAGCATCTGCTATTGCCTGTACCATGGCCTGCGCAGCAAATTTTCCATCCTCGCAAGGAGCTGTGATGTGATTTGCATCGCAGGTATCACTGTACCCTACAATCTCTGCCAGGATATTAGCACCTCTGTTGACCGCATGTTCGTATTCCTCTAGAACTAGCACAGTCGCGCCTTCACCCATTACAAATCCATCTCTCTTCTTATCGAATGGAATCGACGCTCTGTTAGGGTTCTGAGAGAGCGATAGCGCCTTCATAGATGTAAATCCACCTACAGAGAGTTCCGTGATAGGGGCCTCGCTACCTCCGGCAAACATGATATCAGCATACCCATGTTTAATGTGGCGGTATGCCTCACCGATAGCATTGGTTGCACTGGAGCAAGCCGTAACCATAGCCTGACAAGAGCCATGCGCATTTAAATCAATAGCTATATTTCCAGCTGTTAGATTTATTATTGCCATCGGGATGTAATATGGCGACACCTTGTCGAAGCCACGACTCATACCCTTGGCATGCTCTGACTCGATAGTGCTTATTCCACCGATTCCAGAGGAAACAAAGACTCCTGCTCTTTCATTTGACAAATATTCTCTTGTGAGATTAGCATTTTCCAAAGCTCTTCTGCCGGCTATTATACCAAATTGAGTGACTCTATCCAATCGCCTCTGTTCTCTTTTATCAAAGTAATCGTCGGGATTGTAGTCCTTTACTTCTGCGGCTAGCTTAACAGCTCTATCACTTGCATCATATCTCGTGATTTCTCCGATTCCACAGCGCGAATTCTTGATTCCCTCAAGCACTTCAGCTGCACTGTTTCCTAACGGAGTAACCATGCCGATACCAGTTACTACTACTCTACTCATTATATGTTCATACCCCCATCTACTGATACAACCTGGCCTGTAATGTAGCGAGATTCATCTCCAGCAAGAAACGCTGTCAGATTCGCAACATCGCTCGGCTCCCCAATCTTGCCGAGTGGAATCTCAGCCTTAATTTATCTTTTACCTGCTCCGTCAATTTTTCAGTCATCGGTGTCTCTATGAACCCCGGTGCTATCGCATTTACGAGGATATTTCTCGATGCGAATTCCTTTGCGAATGACTTGGTCATGCCTACAAGACCTGCCTTTGCAGCAGCATAGTTAGCCTGTCCAGCGTTACCATGTAGACCTACGACCGAAGCCATGTTGATGATTCTGCCACTACGTCTCTTCATCATGTATCTCGACACGTATTTGCTTAGATAGAAAGCACCATTTAGGTTAGTGGTTATAACATCTTCAAAGTCAGCCTCGCTCATCTGCATGACGAGCTTATCCTTGGTGATACCTGCATTATTAACAAGCACATCAATCTGCCCCTGTTCCTCGATGACTTCCTCTACCATCCTCTTACAATCTTCAGCTCTTGCGATATCACCGAGCACCACCTGCACATGGCAGTTTTCGTCCGATAACCTCTCTACTAGCTCTTTAAACTGTGGCTTCACGGTACGAACATTTAGTGCAAGATCAAACCCTTCGCTCTTCAGCTTTTCGGCAATTGCTGTGCCTATTCCACCAGCAGCTCCTGTAATAAGCGCTACTTTATTCGCCATACATATACTCCTTTTTATTTCTAAGAATTTGAACACTCAGCCTAGGCTTCAAGTAGTTCAATCAAATCATCATCGTTCTTAATCGTGCTAACCTCTAGACCTTCAAATTCTCTCTCTAGGATTGTAGAAAGTACACCACCTGGACCAATTTCAAGAAAACGTGTAACCCCATCATCTACCATATTTTTGAATGTCTTGTAGAGGAGCACCGGTGACACTATCTGTTCCGATAACACATGAACCATCGAAGTTCCGTCGTACTTCTCGCCAGTAACATTTGGATAATATGAAATTTCTGGTACTCTAAATGAAGTCCCTTCAAGGGTTTTCATAAATCCAACCCTTGCCGATTCCATAAACGGAGTATGGAATGCTCCGCTAACTGCAAGAGGTTTAGCAAGCTTCCTGTTAGCCTTTAGAAAATCCTTAAGTTCATCTATTGCGTCACATTCACCTGATACAATGATCTGCCGACTGCTGTTTATGTTAGCGATATATACCTTGTCTTCGAATTCAGGATTGCCCTGCAGAACCTCTCTAACTTCGTCTTCAGTCATCTTGAGAATTGCTAGCATTTTGCTATTTCTATTCTCTGATGCTTCTCCCATCAGGGCTCCACGCACAGCAACAAGTCTTAGTGCATCGCCTTCGTCGATTATTTCTGATAGTGCTAGTGCACTGTATTCGCCTAGGCTGAGTCCACACGTTGACAATAGTCCCTTTAGAAGATCCGGTTTATGTGTGCGAATCAGTTTCAACACGGCAAGCTGAAAAGCAATCATGATTGGCTGAAGATTGTTAGTCTTAGATATGTCATCGATGCTACCTCTGAAGGACATGTCTGTGAGTTCTCTGCCTAGTCTGTCATATATGCCTCTAATCTCGGGATATCTATCATACAGCTTACTGCCCATACCCTCATACTGCGAACCCTGTCCAGCGAATATTACTGCTAAATTACCCATTATCTCCTCTGTTTCTTTGATAGATTTCACTTTACTGTCATTTATGTAAATAGGCTCTCTATTTAACGCTATTCTTTGCGAGCTGATATTCGCTCATCAATTTCTCAAGTAGCTCAGGAACTGAATACAGCCTATCGAAACTGAGCAGCTGTGTATCCTGCCATAACAGAGCCCTGATCCACATCACCTTCGTATACTGCTTTTCTTAATCTTCCAAGCGTGAAATCCTCAAGCACTTCCTTATCACTCTCGCTCCTCTCAAGCTCCTTAAACTCTCTGGTCATCGGATTCTTGACAAGTCGCATAGGTCTTCCATTTAGATTCCCGATTGACGTAATGCGATGGGATTCAGTATGCATCAGCAAATCCTTATAGTTCTGGTGAACGGGAACTTCATCGGTGAAGAGAAAGGCTGTTCCGATTTGAACACCTTTAGCTCCCAGCACTTCCGCAGCTAGCATCTGTGCACCCGATCCGATTCCTCCACCTGCAATTATCGGTTTATCAGTTGCACCCGCTACCTGATAGATCAGAGTCATAGTCGTCATCTCCCCGATATGACCTCCTGCTTCCATCCCCTCTGCAATGTAAGCAAATACATCGAACTTATCGAGGCGCTTAATCTGAAGCGGCGATGATATAACCGGCATAACCTTTATTCCAGCAGCTTGAAAATCCTCCATATATGGGACCAGGGACTGCCTGCTCCAGCGATTACATACGGAACCTTCGCCCTGCACACAACCTCAACAAGCTCCTTAATATCTGAACGGAACATAATCAGATTTACTGCAAAAGGCTTATCTGTTAGACCTTTACATATGTCAATTTCTTTGGCAAGTACATCAGCCTTCATGCCGCCCGATCCAATCGTTCCCTAGAGCTCCGGCATTAGATACAGCAGCTGCAAATTTACCATCTGTTATATTCGCCATTCCTCCCTGAATTATCGGATATTTAATATTTAGTAATTTATCTAAGTTCATCTCTACCACTCCATCAGTACCGAATTAACAATTAGTCCCGCTCCAAAAGCCGTGAACAGAACCTTATCCCCATCTTTAAACTTATCCCTGTACTCGTACAAAAGTGTTGGAACAGATGCTGCCGAGGTATTTCCTCGTTCTCTTATATTCTTTAGAACCTTATCCTCGTCTATTCCAGTTCTCTTCGAAATCTGCTCGAGTATCCTCACATTAGCTTGATGAGCAGCGACATAATCTATATCGGCTCCAGTGAGATCAGCTCTCTCGAGTAGACGTTCGAGTGATTCTGGGACTTTACTTATCGCGAATTTGAACACCTCTTGACCATTCATCTGGATGAAATCATTGTCGTCCATTATGATTACCCGATCATCTCCATACGTACTCGCATCGCTCAGCCACAGCTTATCGTTTTTCTCAACTACAATGCCTGCGCATCCATCTCCAAACAGTACAGCTATCCCTCTGTCGTTAAAATCTATATATCTGCTAACCTGTTCGCTGGCAACGAGAATAGCCTCTTCTCCAGGATTAAGCATGCGCTCGGCCATAATCATAGCCGACACAAATCCTGCGCAGGCAGCATTTATATCTACAGAAAAACAGCTGTTTTTTAGTTCTAATCTCTTGTGGAGGATACCCGCAATCGAAGGAATCCTAATGTCACTCGAGAACGATGCAACGATAAGAACCTTTACTTTATCTCTATCGAACACAAGTTGGTCAGCGAGTTCCTTTGCCATCTCTGATGGGGTTTCCTCCGTTATGTAACGATTTTCAATCCCCGTACGAGTTAGAATCCACTCATCAGTCGTATCGAGTCTTTCTTCATAGTACTTATTGCTACGCTTAACTCCTCTAGTCAAGCTCTTAATGTCCTTAACTTTAAGTCCCATCTTATCCTCTAATCTCTCTAAATTTATCGTATCTGCGCTCTCTAATCTCCTCGCCAGTCATGTCAGACAAGGACTGAAGCTCAGTTGAAATCAAATTTCTAAGCTGTGTAAAGTTTACCTTATCCCCATTCTCGTCTATGATTTCGTCTACAATTCCGAAGTCATATAAATCCTGTGAGGTAATTTTCATTACGTCAGCAGCCTTTTCGGCAAGCCCTGCATCCTTCCATAGAATAGATGCAAAACCTTCGGGTGAAAGTATCGAGTACACTGCATTTTTAAACATAAATATCTTGTTAGCTACGGATAGTGCTAATGCACCACCAGATCCACCTTCACCTATAACTACCGCAATTACAGGAACTGTCAGCATCGACATCTTCTCTAGTGAGGACGCTATAGCTTCAAACTGTCCACGCTCTTCTGCACCTACACCCGGATATGCACCTGGTGTATCTATAAATGTAATTACAGGTCTTCTGAATTTTTCAGCCTGATCCATCAACCTCATGGCCTTGCGATATCCTTCAGGCATTGGCATTCCGAAGTTCGTTTCTACCCCCCTCTTCAATACCGCGCCCTTTCTGAATCCCGATAAAGGTAACCGGTCTTTCCTCAAATGATCCGATTCCGCCGATTATCGTTTTGGAATCCCCGAAGCACCTGTCACCCTTAAGGTAGACTATGTCTTCGAAAAGCCTTTCGATAACCTCTTTAGCTCTAAGCCTGTTACTAGATCTGGCCTTTTTAACTATTTCATAAGCATTACTCATATTTCGCTCCAATCTTCACATGGTGCTTGAGCAGCTTAGCAATCAGTCTACGCTGGCTCTCTCTTTCGCATATAATATCTACAAAACCACATTCCTCAAGTTTCTCAGCTCTTTGGAATCCTTTTGGAAGCTTCTTTTTGATGGTCTGCTCAATTACTCTTGGTCCTGCAAATCCTATAAGCGCATTAGGCTCAGCTATGATGATGTCCCCAAGGGATGCGAAGCTCGCTGATACTCCTCCTGTGGTAGGATTTGTCAAAACACTTATATAGAGCAATCCCGCATCTTGAAACTTTCCGATAGCAGCGCTCGTCTTGGCCATCTGCATGAGAGAAAAAATTCCCTCCTGCATTCTAGCTCCTCCCGAAGCTGAAAATACGACAACTGGAAGTTCATTACTAATCGCATATTCGAACATCTTAGTCAGCTCTTCGCCCACGTATGTACCAAGGCTTCCCATCATATATTGAAGTTCAAGCACCGCCACTAAAACAGGCTTCCCTTCTATCGCACCCTTAACGATAGAAACAGCCTCATTAAGCCCCGACTTCTTTTCTTCCTTAGCACGCTTTTCATCATACTTAGGAAAAGAAATTGGGTCTTTTAGCTCGCTACCAAAGCTGATTTTTTCATATCCCTCATCCATGAGGTACTCGAAGCGCTCATGTCCGTTCATCTTCATGTGATATCCGCACTCTGGGCATATCTTAAGATGTTCTACGAACTCCTTGTAGTCGATTACTGACTTACACCCTTCACACTTAAGAAAAAGGTCGGGAAGCGCTCTTCGAGGCTCACGCCTAACCTGATTCTGCTTGCTCCCGCCTCTTATACTCTTAATTGCGGACAATAGATTTTTTCGCTTATTTAAGCTTCCCATTTTCTGCTATTCTCCCGTTACATGCATGCTTTCCAGAAGCTCAGCTTCCTTGTGAGCAACATAATTTGTATCAATGTTCCCAAGGATAAAATCCTTGTCATACAGTATCGCATAGATAAATCCTAGGTTAGTTGGGACACCATCTATAATCGTCTCAGAAACTGCACGTCTAAGCTTCTTTATAGCATCCATTCGTGTGCTTCCCTTTACGATCAGCTTTGCCATCATAGAATCATAGAATGGCAGTATTTTTGCACCTTGATATAGTGCGGTCTCAAATCTCGTGTCGAGACCACCTGGAGGTAGAAAGAAGCTTATCTCCCCACAGCTTGGTCTGAAGTCATCATAAGGATTCTGAGCATTAACTCTAACCTCAATCGCATGACCATTAGCTGCTACATCCTCCTGCTTTACAGATAGAGGAAGTCCCGAGGCAATTCTGATCTGCTCCTTGATCAGGTTAATCCCAGTAACCATCTCTGTTACCGGATACTCGACCTGAATCCTCGTGTTCATCTCCATGAAATAATAATTGTCGTATTTATCTACTATGAACTCTACAGTTCCTGTACCTTCGTAACCACACGCCTTTCGCACACATCACGGCAGACTTATACATCTTTTCCAGTAAGTCGCTGTTAGCTCTGCTAGGGCTCTCCTCGATAATCTTCTGGTTATTTCTCTGGATACTGCAGTCCCTCTCTGGTAGGTACACCACATTCCCGAGGCTATCTGCAAGTATCTGAATCTCGATATGTCTAGGATTCTCAATTAGCTTCTCAATATAGATATCATCGTTTGCAAACGACGCCTTTGCCTCCCTCCTTGTTAGTTCCCAGCCAGGAACGAGGTCTTCACGCTTATAGATTCTGCGCATACCTTTTCCACCGCCACCAGCCGATGCCTTCAGAAGGACGGGATAACCAATCTCATCAGCAATCCTGTAGAGCTGATCCTCATCATGGACTACATCATTACATCCAGGTACAACTGGAACACCACTCTCCTCCATGAGACCTCTGGCGGAAAGCTTATTACCCATAAGATTAATCACCCTCGATGATGGTCCTATGAGCTTTAGTCCACAAGCCTCTACTTTTTCTGCAAAATCACCATTTTCAGCTAGAAAACCGTATCCAGGATGGATAGCTTCGCAGCCCGACTCAATCGCAGCGGTCAGGATATTCGCAACATTTAGTATGATGCAGAACTCTTTCCTGAACCGATACATATTGACTGATCTGCCAAATATATCGCCGGTTGACCTTTATCTACATCTGAATAAACCGCAACAGTCTCGACGCCCATTTCATTACAATTTCTCTGTATACTCAGCGCAATCTCTCCGCGGTTAGCTATTAAGACCTTTCTAATCATTCGCCCTTCTCCAGCACAAACATAACCTGATCAAACTCTACAAGCTCTTCGTTCTTGCACTTGATTTCCTTGATTATCCCATCATAATCAGATCTAATCTCATTCATCATCTTCATCGATTCTAGGATGCAGAGCACATCACCTTTCTTCACAGTATCTCCGACCTTCACGAATGGAGGTGAATTAGGATCCTTTGCTGCGTAGAACACTCCTACAATCGGTGATTTTACAACTTCTGTATTAAGAGAGCTCTATCCAACTCCTTAGCAGGCGCCGATGCTTCTAAGCTAGATGCATCATTTGCCTCTGCTACGGCCTTTGTCTGCACGGCTGGTACCGAAGCAGGAGCGACAGGCTGCAGGGATACTGTTGGTGCTACTACTTCTGTCACAGGCACTGATGGTACTGCACATACAGACGAGCCTTTCTTAAGAGTTAAAGCATAGTCCGATATCTTAATTTCTAAATAGTCACTACTACTACGATCGAACACGCCAACTAGCCTCTCTGTTAGCTCTAAATACTTTTCCATAATTAGTTACCACCATTTGCGAACTTCAGCACATCTGCAATAGTCTTGCACTCTGGGAATTTTTCCTCAGGAATTGAAACTCCATGAGCTTCTTCCATCATCATCGAAAGTTCTACAGCATCTAGCGAGTCAAGCTTTAAATCCTCCTGAAGGTCTGCAGTCTCAGTTACCTTATCCTCACTAACACCAAAATTCTCACAAATTAGTTCCTTTAGCTGTTCAAAAGTCATATCATTTACTCCTTTTTCTCTCAATCTCTGTATTTGATAAAAATAATTTAGTTAAATAATTTTATCTATTATTTTTACTATTTTATTTGCCTTAGCTACTTTCGTCAAGTGAAAGTTTTGTGTGCAATTCTTTTTTTTGCTTTAAAAAAATAGCTGAATTTCAACGTTAAGAAGCTTCAGATTAAAAATTTTAATTTTTTTCAAAAAAAGAAAAGATGGCTGAAATTCAGCCATCTCACCTCATACTTTATGGATTATCAATATACGCCCATTACCTAGCGTATGCCATTACTGTCTAGCTTCAGCACCAATATCAAGACCTGTCTTGAAAGCCTTATCATTTAGTGGAATTACCTTTGGCTTGTGCTCAAACTTGTGGTGAATTCCATCATAAATAACCTGCTCAGGTACTGCATTTAGAGTATCCAATGTAAGCTCCAAGCATAATGATGTTAAGAACTCTTGGGTTACCCATCTCGAGAGCCATCTCTGTAACTGGAACAGATACCACAGTGATGTCATCTCTATCAATTGGATCCTTTACGATTGAGCTGTTAATGAACAATGTACCACCCTTCTTAAGAGTTGGAAGGAACTTGTGTAGTGAAGGTCCGTTCATTACAACAAGGTCATCTACACTGTTAGATACAGGTGCACCGATTTCATCATCAGAAATTACAACGTAACAGTTTGCTGTACCACCTCTCATAGCTGCGCCATAAGAAGGGAAGAATGTTACATTAAGGTCTGTTGACTGACATGTAGCTTCCGAAAGAAGCTTTCCCATGGTCATTACACCCTGTCCGCCGAATCCGGCAATCATCAAATTTCTTTCCATTCTAAACCTCCCTATTTAGCTTCTGCGCCCTTGTCTCTAACGAGACCTAGAGGGTACTCATCAAACATATCCTTCTCGAGGAACTTAAGTGAATCAAGTGTGCTCATTCCCCAGTTTGTTGGGCAAGATGTAACGATCTCTACGAGTGAGAAACCTTTGCCTTCAAGCTGATACTGGAATGCTTTCTTGATTGCCTTACGAGCCTTGATTACGTTCTGAGGAGTGTTGCAAGAAACTCTTTCTAGATAGTAAGGAGCTGTTAGCTGGTTGAGAATTTCAACGATGTGCATTGGATATCCGTGAAGATCCGGCTCTCTACCCTCTGGTGTAGTTGTGGAGTTCATGCCGATAAGAGTTGTTGGCGCCATCTGTCCACCAGTCATACCGTAAATTCCGTTGTTAACGAAGATTACTGTGAAGTTCTCTCCTCTGTTAGCAGCTGACATAGTCTCTGCAAGTCCGATGGAAGCAAGGTCTCCATCGCCCTGATAAGTGTATACTAAGTGAATCAGGGGATGATCTCTTGATTCCTGTAGCTACAGCGCAAGCTCTTCCGTGAGCAGCGATAGTAGCATCGTGAGCAACGTAGAACTGACCGAGTCCGCAGCATCCTACACCCTCAACTCTTACGAGCTTATCAAGCTTTCCTAGTTCTTCTGCCGCTTCACCGATTAGCTTATGCACAGTACCGTGCATGCATCCCTGGACAGAAATCCGGATACTGTATCAGGAAGAATTCCCTTAGTTCTTGAATAAACTTTTGCCATCTATAGTACCTCCTTAATCAGTTCACGAGCAGCTTCCATTACCTGATCATTAGTCAGAAGCTGACCACCGGATCTTAGGCACTCCTTGATAACTGTTCTGCCCTTAACTGCATGATCCACGTCCCATCTCATCTGAGCAGGGATGGACATCTCGACATTGAGAATACCCTTTACTCTGTTAAAGTCTAGATTCTCAAATGCTTCATATGGGAATGGAGAAAGCTTGATAGGTCTGATCATACCAATCTTAACTCCTTCTTTTCTTAGCTCTCTTACGACAACCTTTCCGATACGAGCGGAGATTCCGTATGCTGCGATGATAATCTCAGCATCCTCTGTCTCAAGCTCCTCGTACTCAACATCCTTGTCCCAGGTTCTGTAGAGCTTATCTGCTTCGATATTAACAGCTTCCTGTCCTGTTCCAACAGAACCAGGTCTGCAGAATGCGTTCTCACCTACTGGGTGACCCACTATAGCTCTATAGTTGAATGCATCTCTTAGTTCTGCAATCTCTTCAGGTGTCTTCATTGGAGGAAGAACTACTGGCTCCATGATTGTTCCCATAACTCCATCTGTGAGGATGAGTACTGGGTTCTGGTCTCTCTCAGCATAGTCAAATGCCTTATATACCATGTCTACGCACTCCTGAACAGTTGCTGGAGCGAGTACGATCATTCTGAAACCACCGTTTCCGGAAGCCTTAGTTGCCTGAAGGTAATCCTGCTGAGCTGGCTGGATAGCACCGATTCCAGGACCACCTCTCTGTACGTTTACATATACTGCTGGTAGTCTAGCGGATGCGCAGAAGGAGATACCCTCTGAATACAAGCTGATTCCGCAGCTGGATGAAGAGCTCATCGCTCTGATTCCAGTCGAAACAGCACCGTAAAGCATGTTTACAGATGCAACCTCGGATTCACCCTGTACAAAGCTTCCACCTACTTCTGGCATTCTTCTTGCCATATACTCAGGAATTTCGTTCTGTGGTGTGATTGGATAACCAGCAAAGAAACGACATCCTGCTCTTACAGCTGCCTCTGCAATCGCTTCGCAGCCTTTCATAAATACACGTTCTGCCATATTGCTCCTCCTTACTAATCTCTCCAAACCTCAATACAATCCTCTGGACACATCTGTGCACACATTGCGCAACCGATGCAAGCCTCTGGTGTAGCTGCAACTGAATAAGGATAACCCTTAGAGTTAACATTCTCACCGATAACGAGGACTTTCTTTGGACATGAAATCACGCAATACTGGCAAGATTTGCAAGCCTCAGCATTGATTTCAACTCTACCTTTAGCCATCAACATTACCTCCTTAAATAAAATGTTTTAGCGATCAACCCACGAATACGTCAGGAATAACTCGATTGGGAATAGATGTCTGTCAGTCATATTCTTGACTTCGTCATATATCTCATCCCTCACAACGAAACTTCCGACGGTAACTATTCCACCGAGCATCTCGTCGAGCCTAGCAAGTCCTTCCATGAATTCTTCTGCACTCGTCTGGTAACCTAGGTTAGGGTTACCAAGAATATAGATGCGATTCAGCCTAGCCGCAGTGACGATATCGCTCATAGTCTCATCAATCGCCTTTAGACTCTTCGTCCAAGGTCTGTACGGATTAATGACGTAGACCGGAACTGTATCGTCATCCTTTAGCAAGTGTGCGTACACCCCTACAACTCTCGATGCATTGTGACCACCGCCTATATCAAGGACTGTATACACGTCCTTGTTCATAAGCGATTCAGCAACACCACCGACTACAGTCGGTGCATCGAGAAATTGCAACTGATAATTTATCTCCACACCCTTCTGGGCGAATGCATCCTTCATATCTCTAGAGCGGTATAGCGGTTTGCTCTGGTCCATATCGAATACCTGAACCTTAGCACCGGTCTGTTCAGCAAGCTTTGCTGCAACATTGAGAACGATCTCACTCTTACCGCTTCCAGCCTCTCCTATAAAGAGAAAATTCTTTTTCTCTTTGAGGAGATCTCCGAAATCCTTATCCATCTCGTAGAAAATACTCATCCTACTACCTCATCTAAAAACTTCTTTTACACAATGTCACAAGATAAACAGTGAGATTGTGTAAAGCAAATCAGTTTTAACTATCTAAATAAATTCTCGCATTCAGAAGCTGTATCCTGTAGCCTTGGTATTACGGAGTAAAGGCTTCTGACCATCCGCTCTTTGTACCCGCTGACACTGATTGCACAGATTGCTGTTCCATCCGTTGAAAGGACAGGCGCCGCTACACATACGAGTCCCTCTGTGACTTCTTCCATATCATAGGCGAGTCTGCTTTCCTTAACTTCTTCGAGGAGAGTCTTATACTCGTCTTTATCCACGATACTCTTATGTGTGAGCCTTACGTAATCAATCTCTTCGGCTAATTTATCCGATTCACCGGAAAATGCAGTGAGTACTTTCCCTGCCGCTGTCAAGTTTAGACTCATCATCTCCTCAGAGCTCACCACTACGGCAATGCCAGTATATGGATTCTTACGAATCGCTATATATGACTTCAGTCCTTCACGCACCGATACAGTCACCGCCAGACCGCATTTCCTACATAGTCTGGCAACCGGTTCATCTAGCATATTGACTATCTGCTTCTGTATATTAGTATTTCGACTCAAGGTGAACACTCTATCTGTAAGATAATAACCACCATCGATTTTATCCTTGTAGATGTACTTCATCTCCTCAAGCGAATTGAGAATTCTGCTTATAGCAGCGTTGGAAAGTCCCGTTTGCTGAGCTATAGACGTCAAGGTCAATCGGCTTTGGGATTGGTATAAATCAAGCACCTTTAACGCTTTTTCAAGTGAACTATTGCGTTCTGCCATGATGTTTTCCTTTCACTGCCTTTTTACAATTCAAAATATACTCTTTAGCATTAAGTTAGTCAACATTAACAGGCGAAATTTTTCCGTATTTCGAGCAGTAAATTCGATATACGGAAAATATTGGTTGATAGAATTTTAAGTTCTTCAATTGATATTGACACTGCAATTTACTTATAAGACAATATAAACATTATGAAAATATTAAGTATTAGCACTCAAAAGCCGCACTCAACTGGTAGCGGCGTATACTTGACGGAGCTCGTCAAATCTTTTGACAGAGCAGGTCATGAACAGGCTGTAGTTGCTGGGGTATATGAAGAGGACTTATTCGAATTTCCTCCTTCTGTACGCACCTACCCTGTCTACTATTCACATGGGGATTCTGGAGGCGATTTACCTTTCGAGGTGCTTGGCATGTCAGATGTTATGCCTTACCCTTCCACGCTATACAATTCCCTCACTGATGATATGGCAGATATGCTTTATGACGCTTTTGGAAAAACCATCGGAAGAGCTATAAGGGAGCTTGATCCAGATGTAATACTATGCCATCACCTATTCTTGCTCACTTCCATGCTTCCTGACATAGTCAAAGAGTTTGCACCAGATTCATTTCATGGCAAAATCTATGGTATCTCGCACGGCTCCGACATAAGGCAGTTTCAGAACTGTCCGTTCAGACGTGGTTCTATCACCTCTGGGGTACGAAAGCTTGATGGAATATTTGCTCTACACGAAGAACAGAAGAATCAGATTAGCGAGCTTTACGGTATAACTGATGACAAAATCAATGTTATCGGCACCGGATATAACTCGCAGATATTTAATATGGATGAAGATATGGAAAAGACAGGGGCAGATGATCCGTATAAAATCATCTATGCCGGCAAGCTCAGCACGGCTAAGGGAATTTTTCCGCTTATAGACGCCCTTGCTGAACTGGATGAGGATAGCGAAATTCCCGCTTTTGAGCTCCTGCTTGCCGGCGGCTGTCAGGATGAGGGAATCGCGCGCCTCCTCTCGGGGAAGCCAGCGCTCCGCGCTGGCGACGCAGGCGAGCTCAAAGCCCTACCATTCAGAGCCCGTTACCTCGGCATGCTATCCCAGACTGAGCTCGCTGCGGCCTTCAGAGCCAGCGACATATTCGTGCTCCCTTCATACTATGAAGGCCTTCCTCTCGTCCTGATAGAGGCGATGGCGTCGGGCGCGATTCCCGTCTGCACCAGCCTGCCGGGCATACAGAGCTGGCTGGCCAGCAAGATTATATCTGACAATACCGTCTTGGTAGAGCCGCCTGAGATGAGAGCTCCAGGCGAACCATATGAGTCCGAAATCCCTGCATTTAAGGATCGGCTCAAGGATGGTCTCATATCAGCTTTAGAACTTGCACATCGCAAGAGATTTGATCCAGATTATATATATCCAGATACGAGCAACGCATCATGGGATGGAGTTACGAAACTATTCTAAAATATGTATAACTTTCCTTGCTCTCTCCACATTCAAAATCACATTAGATGATATAATTTTACACGTAATAGCATGTATATATTTTATCCATATCTTAAGCTGGACACTCTTGTATGAGGATGGACATGCGACTTGTGTTCACATAGTTATCGGGATACTTATATCGCGGATTTTATTTAGGAAATTTAGGAATAACGAGATAATCAGTGCAGCTCGAGCGAACAAGTTGGCTGCACTACTCTAATACAAATAGTATAGAGAGGTACAAAATGAACGAATTACAAGTGAGGGAACTTATTGTTAAGTATGCCTCAGACTTTACAGATAGATATACGAAGGCATACGGCTCAATTATCGCTAGGGTTGATAACGGAACATATCTCATGTCGAGGCCCGGCTTAGTTCTGGACACTATCAAGGATTCAGATCTACAGCTTTATGATATGAGCTCCGGTGATGCGGGCAAGATACTGAGCACGAGACGTGACATCAACGTCATGATCTTTGCATGTACGGAACCTTCAGCAATTTTCTCCAAGGATGCAGATGTGCTTAGACCAGCGCTCTATGACCTCGCTGGCATAGTTGGTACTGATATAAAAATCGCTGAAGATACTACAGCAAAATCCTTGCTTGCTGCATTAAAAGACAGAGCAGGCTGCCTAGTTCGAGGCAAAGGCATATTCAGCACTAGTAGCAATATGAAGGATGCGATTTCAATAGTTAAGATTATCGAAAAGAGCATCGAGGCAGAGATGTACGGAAATAAAATCGGTGGCATAAAGCATCTTTCCGCTGAGGAGGCACTGCGCACTCACCAGATGCATAACCACCTATATTCTAATGTCAATTCTGAGAAACATGTTGATTTCGTAAATATCTCAACAGATGAACTCGATGTGCGCAACAACATGATTGACTATGCAAATAAGCTCAAGGACAAAGGTCTCTTCCATGGTTCATGGGGAAATCTCTCTGTTAGGCTTAATGATCGCGAGATGCTGATCACTCCTTCAGCTATGGAGTACAACAAACTACGTGCCGAGGACATAGTGAAGGTTGATGTTAACACACTGGCGTTTGATCACATACAGCGCGTGCCTTCAAGCGAATTTGACTTGCACGCTGCCATTTATAGAGAGCACCCTGATTGGAACGCGATTATCCGTACACATTCGCACGGGCTTTCCGTATTTGCAGCTGCTCAGGTTGGTTTCAAAATCACAGACCCCTGCTCTTCACCAGCTACTCGGCGATGTCAGCGCAAGCGAGCACGTTGAGCCACATACTCCTGATTTTATCGAAAGTATACTCAAAGGAGCTAAGACACAACAATATATGCGTGATTGCGAATAGAGGTCCGATTTTCTGTGCTACTAGCCTGGAAAATGCTGCAGTTATGGCAGATGCCATAGAGGATACAGCTTGCAACATGCTCGGTTATAACGAGTCTCTGCTCAGGTCCGAGGATAACTAAGAATCAAATCATGGCATGCATATGATGCATGCCATTTTATCTTTTATGAAATATAATATTTAACAGCAACACTTAATTAATCAAAATGACTTATTCACTTATGGAGGATCAAAATGAGCTGGATTAAAACTAAGGAAAAGAGGACTCACTATATCCAGGAAGAGGCTCTTGGTGGTCCTGGTCACCTGATTACGACGCAGATCATCGACAACGACGAGGAGCTTCTAGGCAAAGGACGACTTTTTAAGGAGAATGTTCTCGAAAAGGATTGCGGTGTAGGTTACCATGTACACGAGGGAGATGCTGAAATTTATGTCATCCAAAGTGGCGAGGCTGAGTACAATGATAACGGCACTATAAAGACTGTGCGCGCAGGTGATGTCACGTTTACTGGACCTGGCGAGGGACATAGTCTAACCAACAAGAAGGATGAGCCAGTAAAATTCGTCGCCCTCATCATCTATGAGTAGATTTTATAGAAATCCATTGCTGGAATTAGGTGAGTATTGAGCTTAATTCCATTTTTATTTGCGAGAATGCTTGTTGTAAAGTAGCTCTCAAGTTGTTATAATCTCACGGGCAGATTACTGCGCGGATATCATCGTAGCATACCGCACGATAGAGACTCCATAGAGCAGTGCCTGCCTACAAATCATTTCTTCGGGGCAACCCGGCTCATCGCTGTATCCTTACGGAACGGCAGAAGGAGGTTAATATGAGGGATAAATTATCCAATCCTATATTTCTTGCGCAACTGGCGCTTCTCGTCGCAGTTGAACTTGTCATGAAGATTACAGGGCTTGGCAGTGTGCCGATCGGTCCAATCTACATGTCATTTCTCACACTTCCAGTCGCTATCGGGGCGATACTAATGGGACCACTCGCTGGAGCCATACTCGGCGGAGTCTTCGGCATCGCAAGCTTTGTAGATGCTATTTCAGGCGCATCTGCAATGGGCGGAGTTTTGTTTCAAGTCGCACCATTTAAGACATTTGTACTATGCGTTATCACAAGAATCTTCATGGGGTTCTTAGCCGGCGTAGTATTCAAGATTGTTAATAAAATCTTCAGAGGACACACTATTGCATACTCAATTGGAGCAATCAGTGCTCCCTTGCTCAACACATTATTCTTCATGGGATTCCTAGTCATTGCATTCTACGACACAGACTATATCCAGAAACTGGCTCATACGATTGGTGCTACCAATCCGCTTACTTTCGTAATTACACTCGTTGGTCTTCAGGGCTTAATCGAAGCTGTAACTTGCTGTATTCTCGGAACAGTAGTCTCTAAAGCACTAGCAAAGCATCTCGATCATAAGATGTCTTAAAAATACACAGGCTTAAGCTTCCCATTAATCTAGTGACTTTATTATGCCCTTATGCATGTACCAATAAGGAAATCTAGCCACGCAAGCAGATATTGCATTGCGTGGCTTTCTTACATAGCAAGAGCAGATCTCCAAGATTCGCTCCTGAAGATCCGCTCATTCTATTTAAATTGAGTTTTGACTCCCAAGCTATTAATACTAGCTCACTTTTCTTCTTCTAAAGTAACTAACACCAGTAAGTATTGCACCAGACACGCCCAAAAGGAGTACATATAACATTATATCTGCATCATCGCCCGTCTTAGGCGTCTTAGTCTTCTTTACAACCTTTACTGTCTTTCCAGGGTTGCTTGGTGTAGTATTCTCGGCAGCTCTATTCACCTTGAAAGGTGTATGAAATCAAGTTAGGTTTATCCTGTGGTGCCGCTGCATCTCTTCCTGAAATAGACTGTTTAGCAGCAAAGAAATACGCTGCTCTTACATCATCTGAACCCTGCACCTAGTCTTCTTCTTTGCTACCTCCATGGAATCTGTTACAAGTTCATCTTGTACACCAACAACACTTCCAGTGATAGTTATGTTCTCATTTACAGCAGCCTCACTATTGACCAAAAGCCCTTCAACACTTATTTTTACATTACTAATCGTTTTTAGGTAAGCATAGTAATCTCTAGCAGGCAAATATCCACTCTCACTTAATGAAGGGTGTACTCTAATTATGAGTTTGTCACCATCTCTTTCTGCTTTCTTAAATTTCAGAGAATTTAAACCATCAACTCTAAACTTTAAATCATTAACATCAGGAACTGTAATACCTCTAGGTATATTGATAATAAATACCAATTCTGAATCAGTAGCTATATAAGCTTCCGTTCCATGAGTTTTCCATGCCGTGCCCTTTGAGTGTCCATTAATATCCAACCACAACCTGCTATTTTGCCATTTGCTAAGATTACCTAAATTAACCGAAAAATCAAGATTTAATTTATCTCCAATTGCATGTGTTCCTATAGCGGCATTTTCAGTATTATTGTTAACAGATATATCACCATATACATTTAATTGATCTCTGTCTTTAATAAAATCAGAATCAAACTTGAAATTAAATGGATTGTGATATTTATTATCTTGATAATTCGGATCACCATTAGGTCCCTCGTTATCCTGTAACTCTGGTTTGGATATATATTCATACATATCCATTCCCGCTACATATGTTAATGTATTAAGATTCTTGTATATACCAGTACTAGGAGAATCCCCACCTCGTGCCAAATCAAAATTTTTAAGAACACTATCTTGCAATTTCATTAGGTATTTAGGATACACCCCACCATCAACATAACTGCTTTTCTCTAACTCAGCCCAATAGTTTTCAGCAATGGCTGTATCCGCATCAGGAGCTTCTTCATCATCTGCATATACTAACCCGGAAAAGAACACTGTTATACAAATCATAAATGCTATGAATAGTGAAAAGCATTTTTTTATTCTTGAATTTACAACTCCCATTAACTCCACTTTTCCTTTCTTAATAAATAATATTTGTGAATACAACATCATTACTTTATCATATATATATATATATATATTCTGGATTGTACTTTTAAAGTACAAGAAAGGAACGCCTCTATTATTTAGTTTCAAACAGTTATATCACCCTTCTTGCGAGCTATTGACCTGCATAGGTACACAAACGGTGTATCGCAGAGACTCGTCACGATGTAGATTATATAGGTCGAGAATATCAGAGTTATTACGGTCTTTAGTATCGTACAATCCCTGCAAAAGCAAATACCGTATATAGCGCTGAATTCACTAGCTGCGAGACTAGGGTCGAGCCGTTATTACGGAGCCATAAAAATCTATCTCTATTGCCAAACCTCTTGTTAGTGAAATCCCACCACTTGTGATATAGCCATACATCAAAGTACTGAACGATTATATATACAGCTAGACTTGCAAACATAAGTCTTGGCGTATGTGCAAAAATCTGCCTGATTGAAGGCGATGCGAAATCGCTTGAGCTCGGCGAATATAATAGCCAAGATGAGCTGATTACCACAAACGCAATGGATGTCGCTACACCTAGGTGTACCGCTTTGTGCGCATCTTTTTTTCCATATATCTCACTAGCGATATCAGTGACCAAAAAAGTAGTAGCAAAGAGAACGTTTCCAAGTGTCATCTCCATGCCGAACGCCTTTACGAGTATAAGAACCTCAATGTTGGCGGTGATAGTTGCGAGTACTGTCCATAGGTAGAGGCCGTCTCTTCCAAGATACTTGTACATGAGCACAACCGCACTGTACTCAACTATTAGGGTGATAATTAGTAGTAATTCATTACTCATTTTGTTTTTGCTCGGTTCATTTATACCCCGAGCTCTCCTTTCTGCATCAAATCTCCAGAAGACAATCGTAATTCTTCACAGCACTTATCACCAAACAGTTGCGGCTGGTAAAATTAGCAAAATAAATAGCCGACGCAAAACAAAACGCCGGCTTACTTTCGTATTCCTAGTACCCGTAGTTTTGATAAAGCAGGATGGTTTCGAACTGCTGTATAAAATTGTCTCTATACTTAGCTTAAACGTTTAAAAAGGAAAAAGCTTCTTCCTCACTTGCGAAAGTGATTATGGTGAGTAGAACGAGCACTGCTGCCCATACTAAAAGTGCCAAAAGCAGAATCCACCTCAGTGGTTTGTTAGATCTAGCTCTATAACATACATAGCCGAACAGCGCAAATATAACTAGCATCGCTGCCCATACTATAGCGCTAGCGTGTGGCACAAAATATTGTTCTGCGAATTTTTCAATCGGCGCAGGCAATCTCATCTCTATCTCCTTTCGAACCCTTTGACTTAGCTATTACATTTTAGACTAATAGCTCCCCCTTAGGCAAGACCTTATTGAGAGTTCTTTTATATGCAATTACCATCATTGACGCTGTAACAGCCCAGCTCACTGGATACACGAGCATTAGATTAATCCATGTTGGGTTAAATTTAAAGAACGTATAAATCCATATTATTCTAAAGCCACATACCCTAAGAGCGTTACTATTGCAGGGCTTAGCGAGTATCCATATCCTCTCATGCCTCCAGATAAGGTCTCAATTGTAGAATTCAAAACCTCACCTGCCATAAGGATAACAAGTCTTATATATCCGAATTTTATAACTGCCATATCGTCATTAAATACACTCAGCATCTCCCTACCAAATACGATTACTGTGGCTCCGAATATAATCATAGAGATCCAGTTTAGGATTAATGTCTGCTTGACAACATCTTTGCACCTTCGATAATTTGAAGCTCCGTGATTCTGTCCTACAAACGTAACTGCAGCCTGTCCAAACGCATTTGAAATAAAGTATGCCATAATCTCAATATTGAAGGCGGCAGTTGTGCCAGCCATTGCATCAGTGCCGAGGCTGTTAATTGCAGACTGAATCAGGAGGTTAGATATTGAAAATACCATACCTTGCATACCAGATGGGATACCGATTCTAAGAATATTGCCAGTTATCTTCTTGTCTACCCGCAATTTATTTAAACTAATTTGTACTGCTCCGCTATGCTTTTTTAGAAAATAGAACAGAAGTGAAGAGCTGAGAACATCAGCTATAACAGTAGCGATAGCAACGCCTTCTACATCCATCCCTACCACTATAACGAAGAATAGATTTAATGCGACATTCACAAGACCAGAGATTGCAAGACATATTAGAGGAGTTCTCGTATCACCTTGGCTTCTAAATATTGCAGACTGGAAGTTGTATAGCATTATAAATGGCATTCCGCAAAAGTATATTCTCAGGTATCTAATAGATAAAGGTGCTATATCAGCTGGAACACCAAGCAAATTTACTATCGGATTTGCGATTATATTACCAATAACAGCAATCGTTATGCCGCTTATCAGCGCTAGCACCACTGATGTATGTGCTGTCCTGCTAACCCCATCAGCATCGTTAGCTCCTGTATACCTAGACATCATGACATTGGCGCCCACAGAGATACCAACAAATAGATTAATCATTAGCCCTACTACAGGCGCGTTACTACCTACAGCAGCCATGGAATTTTTGCCGACAAATGTACCAAGGACAGCTACATCAGCTGCACTAAATAACTGCTGAAGCACACTAGTAAGAGCTAGTGGCAGTGCAAAAATTAAGACCTTCCTCCATATACTGCCATGGAGGAGGTCGCTCATATCATTTGACTTCATCTATATTCCCTTCTATCTCTAGAGTTATCTTTCCTTAGATTTATCCATGCATGCTTCGCACATACCATAAAAGACCGTGCGAAACGGATCGACCTTAAATCCATGTTCCTCAATCAGATGCTGCTCTATATCCTTAATCTTATCGCAGTGAACATGAATGAGCTTTCCACAGCCTTCACACTTGCAGTGATATGCACTTACAGCTTCGTGAGGTGCCCCATCACCGACATACTCAAAGCAAGCGGCTCCATTCGTTCCCACCGCATATTTGCTTACGATACCTTCATCGAGCATCCTCTGCAGGTGACGATACAATGTTGTGACTCCTATCGCTTTATCCTTACCAGCGAAGTGTACATACAGCTCGTTCACCGTAAAATGCTGCCCGGGAATTGACGATATGTATTCGACGAGTTCATCGTACTGTTTTGTCTTATATCTCTTCTTCGATTCCATCTCATCCTCGCTAAAAATCAAGAAAATTGGTTTTCAACTCTCTAGAATTGAAAACCAATTTAATTTTATGACAAGTTGCTTACTAAGTCAAACGTACACGGTTAAGAAGAACTACTGTTTAAATTTAAGCACGCGCATCGAATTTATTATACATATAATGCTAACTCCTACATCACCAAATACCGCATACCACATCGAGACGAGACCAAGTGCAGACAATACGAGAATTAGAAGCTTTACTCCTATAGCAAATGCAATATTGGATTTTACAATCCTCATCGTTCGCTTAGCTATTTATAATTAATGGTAACTTTCTCAAATCATCATCCATCAGAACGATATCTGCAGCCTCTATTGCCGCATCAGAACCTAGAGATCCCATGGCGAATCCGACATCAGCTCTCATGAGCACCGGAGCATCATTTATTCCATCTCCTACATAGCCAAGCTTTGACCCAGTATTACGATTTCCTTCTATGAGCTCCTCAACCTCCTCAATCTTGTCAGCTGGAAGTAGCTCATACCTAACTGCATCGAGTCCGAGCTCTCCAGCTACAGTCTCTGCAGTCGCTTTCCTATCGCCCGTGAGCATAACCGCCTTCTTGACACCCTCACGCTTAAGTTCAGCGATGCTTTCTCTCGCTTCATCCTTAATGGTATCAGACACCACTATATATCCTTTATACTTCTCGTCATACGATACAAATGTGATAGTTCCCATCTCGGAGCCATATACTCCACTCACATCTTCTATTTTATTTTCATCGAGGAGTTTACGGCTACCTACAAGAAGAGATTTTCCATCTAACATAGCTGAAGTGCCTTTTCCTGTTAGATTGACCACATCTTCAAGCCTACTCTTATCAATCTCCTTATCCTTTGCAGCTTCTAGTATTGACTTTCCTATTGGATGTGTTGCAAATGCCTCACCATACGCAGCGAGTTCTATTAGCTCATCTTCAGATACACCCTCTGCTGGTACAAGTTTTGATACTTTAAATTCTCCCTTTGTTAGCGTTCCCGTCTTGTCAAAGACCATTGTATCTAGGCTCGCTGCTGCTTCTAGGAAGTTGCTCCCTTTTACAAGAACTCCGACCTTGGACGCCGCACCAATGCCTCCAAAGAACCCTAGCGGAACTGAAATAACGAGTGCGCACGGGCAAGATACAATCAGAAAGTTGCAGGCTCTTTCTATACCGTCTGACCATGATAAGCCGAACACAAGAGGCATAGCTACAGCCAAAAGTGCAGCGCCGATAGTAACTATAGGTGTATAGACACGCGCAAATCTCGTAACGAAGTTCTCGAGGACAGCCTTCCTAGCACTAGCATTTTCAACCAGTTCTAAAATCTTTGCAACTGTCGAATCATCATACTCTTTGGTAACTTTAACCTTGAGCATACCTTCGCCATTCACACATCCCGATATGATATCGTCGCCCTCAGAAACTCTCCTAGGAACAGATTCCCCTGTCAGAGCTGACGTATCGATAAAAGACTCTCCTTCGATTACTACTCCATCAAGTGGAACCTTATCGCCAGGTCTAACCACGACTACACTACCAATTTCGACATCCTCAGGATCCACCTCTTCAGTCTCATCTCCATTAAGCACAAATGCTGATTCGGGGGCAATCGCCATCATCTCAGTAATTGAAGCCCTCGACTGTCCGACGGCATAATCCTGGAACGCTTCACCTATCTGATAGAAAAGCATGACAGCGAGCGCTTCAGAATACTGGGTATCCCCAAATAGACCTAGTCCAAACGCCGCAAACGTCGCAATCATCATAAGGAAATTCTCATCAAAAACTTGACCATTCCTAATATTCTTGGCCGCTTTTATGATTACATCATTACCGACTATAATATAAGGTATGAAGTAAATTACAAACAGGATGAATCCGTGAACTCCATCTAGCACACCTGTAAGCTCAAGTATCATCAGTACTAGAAAGCACACGAGTGATATCGCTATCCTATTTCTTCTATTTCTTTGCTTTTTATTCATAAGTAAAGCCCCTAATCTATAAATACGCTATGCTAAAAAAGCTATATAATCTAAATACTACTTTATCTCTACAGTAAAATCAGGCTCAATCTTCTTACCTGTCATAATAGCTGTTTCAAGGATTTCATCGAATCGATCGTCATCAGCAACAAGAGTGAATTTCTGAGCCATAAAATTAACCCTTGCTTCCTCCACTCCGTCTAGCTTATTTATCGCATCCTCTATCTTTGCAGCACAGTCTGCACAATCAATCTCACACTTGAATTTCTTTTTCATCTCTTACTCCTTTTCTGCTTAATACGTTTCTTAAATCTTAAAATCTTGTGCTCTTATTAAATTATATTAAGAGCATAATATCTCTCTCTTGGATTATCTCTCTTCGATATGCTCCTTACCGACAGCGATAATAATTCTCACATGCTCATCTGAAAGCTCATATATGATTTGTTTACCTGCCCTTGAAAACTTAACTAGTTTAGCTTGTTTAAGGATCTTAAGCTGGTGAGAAATAGCCGACTGTGTCATGCCCAATGCTTCCGCCAAGTCGCATACACACATCTTCTCTTCGAATAGTGCAAATAATATCTTCATCCTGGTAGAGTCACCAAACACCTTGAATAGCTCGGATAGATCAAAAATCTCTTCCTCTTCAGGCATCGCCCCGACAACTCTTTCTACAGTGCTTCCATGCACTTCGTTAACCTCGCAGTGAGGCGCTAAATCTTTTTCCATATAATCTCCTACTTTAGAAAACACAATCATATGCGTTCATATGAGCACTTGTTCATATGTTCATTTATAATATACTCTCCTGCTTTTAAGGTGTCAACATGTCTTTGATTAAATTCATGTACTATATCTAATACTACGAAAAGCAATAGTTATGCTATAATCAGTTATCCAATGGAAATAGGAGACTAGAAATGAAAAAGAAAGTTCTCGTCGCCATGAGCGGCGGAGTAGATAGCAGTGTGGCAGCTCTTCTTGTAAAGGAAGCTGGTCATGATGCAACAGGGGTAACGATGAGGCTGTATGATAATGATACAATCGGCAGCGATGCTAAAACATGCTGCAGCCTTGAAAATATAAATGATGCAAAGAGTGTCGCTAAGAGCCTAGGTATTCCTTTTGAGGTCTGCGATTTTAGACCAGAGTTCGAGGAAAAGGTTATAAGTAAATTTATAAGCGCTTATGAGCACGGCATAACACCGAATCCATGTGTAGATTGCAATAGGACTCTAAAGTTTGATGAGCTCTTTAGAGCTGGTAAGGAATTAGGCCAGGATTACATAGCCACCGGCCATTACGTCATTGTAGAGCATGGAGAAGATGGAAGATACAAGCTTAAGAAAGCTGTCGATTTGTCTAAAGATCAGAGTTATGTGCTTTATTCTTTAAGTCAGGAGCAGTTATCACACACTATGTTCCCTCTCGGCAAACTGCATAAGTCAGAAACTAGAAAAATTGCTGAGGACCATGGTTTTGTCAATGCAGATCGCAAGGAGTCCCAAGATATTTGCTTTATCCCAGATGGTGACTACGCCGCCTTTATAGAGCGATATACTGGTAAAAAAATAGATTCTGGCAACTTCGTAGATATGGATGGCAATGTACTAGGTATACACAGGGGGATAATCCATTATACAGTCGGTCAGCGCAAGGGACTTGGACTCGCACTTAAGCACCCGATGTATGTACAATATATCGATGTGGAGAACAACGAGGTAGTGCTCGGTTCAAACGAAGATCTATTCAAAAGAGAGCTGACTGCACATAATTTCAACTGGGTTTCAATCGCCTGCCCAGATGCGCCTTTCAGAGCTAAAGCGCGAATTAGATATAAGCACAAAGAGGCATCAGTCACCATTACGCCTCTAAGTGAAACTGAAGTTAAAATCGTATTCGATGAACCTCAGCGCGCCATAACAAAAGGGCAGTCCGTCGTCGTATACGATGGCGACTATGTCGTAGGTGGCGGAAAAATTGTCTAGCATATCACTCATGCTATATTAAAGAAAAATAAACTCATAAGATAAGCAGGAGCCGATTGGCTCCTGCTTGACTTTATTAGAAGCAGCATCGCTGTTATTGTGCGCTCCTCTTTCTACGGTATAATGCAAATATCAATCCCATAACAGATGATGCTAGTAGCATCATGCTTAGACCAATGCTATTATCATCCCCTGTCTTCGGTACATCACTAACTCTATTTACTCTATGTACAGTTCTAGGCTTTGCGGTATATACGAACTCGATTACGTTTTCCGAGTCATCATTCGAAAGAGTGATATTCTTACTCGAGAAGTCCACAGCGTAGCCTGGAATATTTAGGGCTTCCTTGTAGAGCACATCGTACAAATTATCAGTTCCTTTAATACTTCTCGCCAAGGTTCTTCCCATCGCATCGACATATCTAACTTCCCAATTTGCTGGTTTACGCGACGACCATTTTGCATAGATAGTAGTATCGCTTGCGATTGCTTCATTAACATCAAAAGGAACTGTGAAAGCTGCATCCTTATACCATCCGTCGAACCAATATCCATTCTTGGAAGGAATCATAGGCAAATCTCTATAAACGCTTCCCATCTTAGGGATGTCAATCGTTGACGGAAGCTCAGAAACTGCACCGTTACTAACTACAGTGACCTTTACATGAGGCTCCTCCCACTTTGCGTAAAGGAAATAGTCTTGAGTACCAATCTTTGCATCATCTGTCAGCTTCGTACTATCCTTGAAGCTCGCATCCGTGTACCATCCTGCAAATACATAGTGTGCTGGAACCGATGCTGGCCTAATAGGATTATCTAGAGAAGACTTCGCTAGAGAGAGCGGAGCCCCACTGTACATCGTCACCGGTGTGTTGTCTGCATTTATAAAGCGAAGCTGGGTACTGCACCCTTTCCGCATATGCATGCAGATATTCCACACCATCACCGTCATAGTCGTTTACTAGCTGGTTATTTCTTAGTATATATATACGGCTATTTGAGGTGTACGGATTCAAGGCTGGGTTCGCAGCACTAACATCTGTAGTGAAATCATTTTCACCATTTGTCCAGTAGTAGAATATGTACTTATAAGCTGGTCCAGATGTGAAATACGTATAGAAATTTGAATATCTCTCTGTATTCTTTTGACTCTTAGTGCTGGACATATCCTTTGTCCATGTTCCATCAACATTCTGGTTGTGGATGATGACATAGATTGCCTTCTGAACTACCACTGCTGTTCTTCTAGCATGAAATTCCGCATTATAAGGACCTGTCATAAAATTTGGAGCAACTGAAAAAGAACTCTTCTCCGTAGTATAACTATCCGGATCATCTCTCGTAGTCCACCTTAACTCTGGCTCAAGTGAGAATATGCCATCTGTAGAGTGGCCATATATACCCTTAAAATCTTCTCTCTTCTCTTCAGCACCTGTAGTTAAGTTGTAATATACTTTCGTAAAAGTCATCACAGGGCGATCGTAATATACATTTACAACAGTCTTACCATCTGCTCCCACTACCTTGCCTGTGTTCTCAGCATCTGTCTTAGCCTGATTGTATTTTACGTATGTATTCTCACGAGTTGCACCATTGTAAACCACTGGTGTATTGACATTCTGCGTTTTAGTTTCATGATCAAAAAGCGTATATGTCTTCTGATCATCCGGTGTATCAACTTCATCCGTGTTGTTCTGGTACCAATAATTTATAACGTACTCTGCCTGCGCTGGAACGTCATACTCCGCATATACGTTAACATCCTTTGCAGGTTGTGTACTCGGCGTCCATGTCTTCCATACACCATTATCGTCTTTGTATGTCCAGCGGACAAAGTTCTTTCCAGGTATAACCGGACTTGGCGGAGCTGTCTGAGCTGCTCCATACACATACGTCTTATAGAAATCCTTCGCTGTGTCCCCAGTTTTAAAATACGTTGTATAGGATCTTCTAGCATAATAAACGGAAACCGTAATATCTCCGCTCGGAGCAATCTTTACCTGCTCTGGAACTAAAGCCTGAAATCCGCTGTATGAGCGGTTTGCAGATGCATTAGTCCTTTCTCCCACATTCCCAGTAAGACTCTCGTATTCAGCCATTGACTCATCACTATAGCTTCCATTAAGGCTCTGCTTGATATGACGAACCTTATATGTCCTCGAAGCCGGAGCTATCTGAGTCGTAGTAGTTGATTCTGCAAACGCTGATAATGGCATAACGGTAATGATCATGCTGCACATCAAAGCCAGTGAAAGCAGGATGCTTCTGCATCTCTTCTTGTTCATATTCCCTCCCTCATTAATAAAAATACAGATGAGATAAGCATGCTCTGAAGTATTCAACTGCTCATCTGCATACACGCTATACGAACACTAAATTATACTAATTTTACAATTGACTATTCAAGTAAATAAACTGCATAAAATTAAATATTTTACATCATATCTATTTAACATCTTTATGGCACAGTTCGTCGAGTGTGATTCCAAGGACTTCCTCTAGCTCATCTATTATCTCCTGCGTATGAGCTTTCGCTTTTCAGAATTCGCTCAGTTCGCTCTGGCGTCTTTCCTGGCTTATCTATTAAGTACTGCATCCTCTCATCGAGTCCGACATAGCAATTCTCCTTGACCAGGCGGTCTGCAAGGCAGAGTATATCTATCTCCTTAAACCTATCCGCATGATTAAATGGATGATAAGTCATATGGCGTCTCACAAGCTCGGCCTCATGTGGAAGATTCATATTCATCAATACTTCGGCTCCAAGCTTATCATGATCTTTTTCTGTTCTTAGCACGTCATGAACCAATGCCGCACCTCGTAGTTCATCCACATTGATCTGTATTCCCTTATCCTTAAGGCGTTCAGCGATAACCACAGCAACCCTCGCAACCTCGTCGCAGTGACGCTGTACATGCTTTGAGTATTATATTTAGCGAATAATTCCTGCTGTTTTTCCTTATCAATATACATATTATTCAATCCCTGTAAACACTTTGATATGTCTAAGTGCATTCTCATACATTCCTTGTGTCATCGCAGTATTTAGGCCGAAGTAGTCATGCTTTCCTTCGCTTGCAAGGTAATTAGCTGCGAATCCAGTAACATTTTTAAAGCTAGCGGTTCCAATATTAATCTTGGCAATCCCTAGTGATACGGCCTTCCTAAAATCATCATCTGTAAGACCTGAACCACCGTGGAGCACCAATGGTTTTCCCAGCCTTACGATTTATCTCTTCGAGTATATCAAATGCAAGTTCTGGAGCCACAGGGTAATCACCGTGAGCATTGCCAATTGCAACAGCAAGCGCAGAAACACCAGTCTTCTCACAGAAATCGTGTGCCAAATCAGGATTTGTACACTTAATACCGTGGTCACTTAGACCATCCTCGCTGCCGCCAACTAGTCCGAGTTCGCCTTCGACTGACGCACCATACTTACTTGCGAGTTCATATGCCCTACGGGTTCCAATTATATTATCTTCATATGAATCAGTCGAACCGTCGTACATTACCGACGTAAACCCAAGTTCTAGCGCCTCCTCTATCACGTCAAAACTGCTGCTGTGATCCATATTAACAGCCACATCAACTTTAGCCGCCTTAGCTGCATTCACCATCGCTGGTCCTATGTACTCGAGCGGAGAATACTTAAGCAGCCTTTCGGCAATCTGAATGATTATCGGCTTATCAAGTTCCTCTGCCGCTCTTATTGCACCGCGAATCATCTCTAGGCTGCCCACATTAAATGCAGGAATACAGCTTCCCTCTGCCCATGCACGCTGAACAAGCATATCCATAGTTACTAAACTCATATCTTATACCCCTTTACCTGTTTCGAAACAGCTTCATCTAGACTAAATAACACAGGCACCGAATGATACGGTGCCTGCGATCTAACTTATTCTATTGTATATCCTCATCCCATTATATGCAATGAATTACATAAAGAAGCTGAGTGCTATTACTTCAACAACACCAACTGCCCATGCAATTGTCGATGTTATTGACCAAACCTGAAGCTGCTCCTTGGCCTCTGAAACTCCGAGTGTCCTGTTAACTACCCAGAAATAGCTGTCGTTGAAGTATCCGAAGAATAGCGATCCTACGCAGCATGCGATTGCTCCGAGCATTGGGTTAACACCTGCCGCTAGTAAGATTGGTGCAGAAATACTCGCAGCTGTCGTCATAGCAACAGTACCAGATCCCTGAATGAAACGCATTGCTGTCGATATAACGAGTGGTAGGATGATCATAGGGACTGCAGCCTTTGCAAGTCCATCAGCCATGTAAGTACCAAGTCCAGAATCCTTAATAATCTGACCGAGTGCACCACCACCGCCAGTTACCAGCATGATAATACCAGCGCTTGCCATACCTCTCTCCATAGCAGCTAGAAGCTCCTCTCTGCTGAAAGGTCTGCCTAGCGTAAATATAGCAACGATTAGTCCAAGCCCAACCGCAACGATTGGCTGTCCAAGGAAGATAAGAACCTTCATTATGCCATCTGTCTTGCCCATAGCAGTTGCAACTGTATTGATAAGTATGAGCACTATAGGGAGAAGCAGTGGAGCAAATGATTCAAATGTTCCAGGAACACCAGACATATCCATGTTAAATGCCGCCTCATAGTCTGGCTCCTGATATTCAGCCTTTTCTATAACTCCGTCTTCCTTAACTAGCCTATAGAACTTCTTTGATAGAACTTTTCGAGAGTATGCGATACAAGCAAATGTCATTGGAACCGCAAGAACCAATGTCAATAGTATGAACTTGCCAACATCTATACCGAAGATACCTGCAACACCAAGAGGTCCTGGTGTAGGTGGTACAAGCGAGTGAGTTATTACAAGTCCAGATGCTAGAGCAACTCCTAGTCCAATTACAGACTTTTTAGTTGACTCTGATAGAGCCTTTGCGATAGGTGCAAGTACGATGAATCCTGAGTCGCAGAAAATTGGAATCGATACGAAAAATCCAGTTAGCGCAAGCGCCTCCTCTTCTCTTCCCTTTCCAAACAGTCTTAGGAACGAATAAGCCATTCGCTTCGCTGCTCCAGAGACTTCGAAAATCTCTCCCATCATAACTCCAAAACCGATGATGATTCCGATGTTACCTAGGGTACCTCCGAATCCAGTTGTGATGGAATTTACAATACCAAACGGCTTCTCGATGCCATCGACTTTAATCATCTCGGTAGCTAGAGGCATCCCTCCGATTATTCCGACGATAACTGTGGTGACAATAAGTGCCAAGAAAGCCTGCACCTTGGTTTTGAGCACGAGGATAATAAGTATTGCAATACCAATTAGAAGTGCAATCAGCATCCTCTGCCCGTCTAGGCCATTAATCATAATAGTCCTCCTTAAGAAAATAATATATTACTGCTTAAAGAATGGTGCGTATTTTGCAGCCAATCTAATAGCCTCTTCCATGCTGACAGCACCTGCAATGCCTTTGCCAGCAATATCGAATGCCGTACCATGGTCTACGGATGTACGTAGAATTGGCATTCCGTTAGTGATAGAAATCGTTCTGTCAAAGTCCAGTGTTTTAGTAGCGATATGCCCCTGATCATGATATAGGGATAGGACGCTGTTAAACCTGCCTTGAGCAGCCTGATGGAATACAGAATCAGCAGGAACCGGTCCTGCAACATTAAATCCTCTCTCCTTTAATTCCTCAACAGCTGGAGCAATTTCCTTGACCTCTTCCCATCCAAAGAGCCCGTGCTCACCAGAATGAGGGTTAAGACCTGCAACAGCCATCGTACCCTCCTTAACACCGAGCCTTCTCAGCGCATCTGTACATCTCTCTACATAATCTATAATTCTATCCTTCTTGATATCATCGAGCATGTCTCTTAGAGACTTATGTCTTGTGAGGAAGAACACCCTTAACCCGTTTGTCTCGAACATTGTAAGCGGATCCGCTGTGCCTGTTAAGGCACCAAAGATCTCCGTATGCCCAATAAAGTCAACTTCTGCAGCATGTAGCGATTCCTTATTGATAGGAGTCGTTGCAACCGCATCAGCCTGCTTATCCATAGTAATCTCGATACTTTTCTTGATGTAGTCAAATGCAGCCTGTCCGCACATAGCATTTATCTTGCCATATTCGAACCTGCTCATATCGATATTATCTAGGTCAATCATGTTGAGAACGCCGTAAGAATAATCTCCATCTGCAGGACTGTCAACTACATTAACCTTGAGGTCAGCCCCAACAATCTCAATGGCCTTTTCCATGACCTTCTTGTCTCCAATTACGATACATCTAGCTACATCATATGTTGCTTTGTCAGCGATGGACTTTGCAACAATCTCTGGACCGATTCCAGCTGGATCACCCATCGTAACCGCAATAATTGGCTTTTCCATATACATATTTCCTTTCTTAGATATTATTTTTAAATGTACAGCTTCTCCTTAAGATACGTTATACATAAGTTGATTGCATCAGGTCCGCCTTGACTTCCACCCTTCGTAATCAGGTGAACCCCGTCGAATTCTCCACCGAGGAATTTACCATAAGCGGCAAGAGGCAGAACTTCATCACGTAGTCTAAGACCCGCAGTATTGAACCTATCACAGACAGAAACTGTAATATCTCCTCCACTTGTATACATGGCTCTAAAAGATGGCTCTTTCTTAAACACCTCATAAGCGATTTCTGCAAAAGAATCATTTATTATGCAAGACACTTCATCCATCGAGCACTGGAGTAAATCCATATAAGGTCTGAAATCTATGCGATTTTCGGGATAAATACCATCTCCAACGACTGTCGTCACCTGCCTCTTGTTACAGCCGATAAGGACTTCTTTGATTACTCTTTCGATTTCGTGCTTTCGAGCAGCTTCGCTTTCGAGCAACCTTTTGGTAACGACCATGACTCTATGCGTACGCTGAGCAAGCCATAAATTTTCCATCTGAACCTTGGCATTTGGATTTACACTTCCTACAACCGCAAGTATTCTGCTGTCCACCTGTTGATCCTTAGGCACGATTAGCTTTCTGGCAAGTGTCGTTGTAAACACGCCTGGATCAACTGCCACTATCTTCTTCTTGCTGGTTATACAGGCATCTGCAATCAAATCGAGATCCTCTTGGCTTATACAGTCAAAACATATTATCCGGTTCCCCTGCTCTACATTTGAATTTATAATATCTGCAAGATAATGCTTGCCGTGCATGAGCTCCTTTAGCCTAACTGAAACCACCCCATACTTGCTTTGCTGCCGGAATAGTTCGGCTACCTCAGATATTTTTACAGGCGTCTTAGGGTCGATAGCGATATTGGTTTTATGTAGTGGTACCCCATCTACAAGCATATACCCACCGCAGACAATACGACCAGTAGCAGGGAAGCACGGTGCACAAATCGCTATATAGTCCTCTCCGAGAAAATCTAGCATCGCATCCGTTTCACTTCCAAGATTACCTCTTAGTGTACTATCTATTCTGTGTGAATACAGAGTCGTTCCTTCTGTAGCTAGTGCTGCACATGCCTCATACACCTTGTCATATGCCACTTCAGATGTAAGTCCCCTGCTGTTAGTAGGATAAATCACACAGTCGCATTCAGCGAGCTGAGATGGTTCTATAGCGGCTAGTTGATCACGGTATGCGCTTTGTATTTCATCTTTTTAAGCAATACTCCAGTCGCATTACCACCTGTAAGATCATCAGCAATTACTACGCATTCTGACATTTTTGTCTCCTTATCTCTTGTTCATCAGCTCTTCTACAGCTTCTCTTAGAGTAGTCGCCTCACCGACATTTCCCAGGGAAGATAACGTATGGGGTATTAGGGAACTTGCTCTCGCTTCCGGTCTGCCATACTGGGATTCCAGGTTTAATCTGCCCTAGAACAGTAGCCCTCTTAACCTTTAAAGCCTTTACACCAACATCGCTCGAAGTTATTCCACCTTTGGCAACTACGAAGCTAGGCGTAACTGCGAGTCTTCCCACTAGCGACTGTACCGCATCGGAAATTCTAACAGAAAGTCTGAGTTCATCTTCCTTATCGCCAGTGTTAGCGACAACTAGTGATCTTGAAGTATAACAGCAAACTGTCTTCCCAGACTTAATATACTCCCCTTCAAGTGCTAAGCATCTGCCTACTTCATTAGCAAATTCTTCTTCGTCCCTGACGAGATTTGCATCGAGTTCGATAAACTCTATGTCCGCAATTTCCTTGAGACACTCTAACTGAGAGGTTGTCTTTGCTGTGTGAGAACCAACGACAATGATGCCACCATTTTCGGTCTCATTAACTATCATATCTGAACGGGTTAATAGCGGCATATCAGACACCCCACCCATCACCTTTACAAGCGCGGCAGCTGTTCTAAACATGAACATCTTGCCAGCATTCATCACCCTAAACAGGGCAACGGCAAACACCTTGATGTCAGAGTAATCAATAGCATTAACGATTATTTTATTGAAATTCTTAGCTGACATCAGCTGCGACTCAATCTTGTCAAAATCCATGCTGCGAATATTTTCAAGCGAAATGCTGATTACGTCCTTTGCCTTATATTCACCTGCAGTCTTCTCTTCAACATAATCTGGAAGATTCTCTGCCGTATATCCAAATGTTTTATCCTTAGCGAATTCAGTTTCATGCGCGGGAACAAGCTCATCACCATACTTTACATAATGTACATTCCCTATCGTATATCTTCCACCCTCTTTGAAGAATGGGCACAAAATCTCACCATCTAGTTTCACACCTGTATTTCGTTCATAGCATTCCTTAAGTAGCCTCGTCTCTAGAGGATAATGACCGCGCAGAGTGCTGTCGCTTCGGCTTATAAATATATAATCCCTTGATGCTTCCTTAGCTGCCCTGATCAACAGCATCAGCAATCTCAAGATGAGCTGCCTTCGTCTGTTCCTCAGTAAAGCCTCTAGAATTGGTGAGTATATAGAATAGGTTGTTCTCTTCTGCAAAAGCTTCCCTTAGGCTATCAGCATCCCAACCAGTATATACAGATATATCGTGAACGGTCTGCACACCCGTTGGGTCATCGTCGAGAACAACTATCTTTTTATTATTATTCTTAATCTCTTGAGCCAGTAGTTTATCTACTACTTTTTCATCTATTGATCTGTATGACCTTAGAACGTCAGCGCTGATTGCCATCTTAGTTCTCCTTCTTCTCAACCTTGCAGTCAGCAAGGGCTTCGAAATACTGAACGATTCCCGCATGGTCGTCTCCTAGATGACCGTGAACCTTGAGAGTCTGCATTATCTCATATAGCTGTGCGCTGTATGGAATTGGTGCATCAATAGAATGTGCAGTCTTAACCACATTAGTTATATCCTTATGGTTGACCTTTATAGTTCCTCCAGGTACGAAGTTTCTATCAATCATCATAGGGGCTTTGGCATCCAGCACGGCACTGCCTGCAAGTCCAGAGCGGATCGCCTTATATACCTTCTCTGGATCAGCTCCAGCTTTCGATGCAAATACGAGTGCCTCAGATACGATTGCGATGTTGTTGTTTACAATTATCTGATTGGCAAGCTTCGTAACACTGCCGCTACCACTTGGCCCTGTCAGAATCATAGAAGAAGCATATGCATCCATGTATTTCTCAGCTGCATCAAATGCTTCCTGGTCTCCACCAACCATTATCGCTAAAGAGCCAGCTATCGCCCCGGCTCTCCGCCAGAAACTGGTGCGTCTAGGAAACTGATGCATCTCCTTAAGCTCGTAGTAGCATTCGTTTGATTCAACAGGTGTTACCGAGCTGTGGTCGACTATGATGCTTCCTTTCTTCATCGAACTAGCGATTCCACCTTCATCGAAAGATTACAGACTTAACGATATCTGCATTTGGCAGAAATCATCATCACGATGTCACACTGTGAGCCGATTTCGCTGTAGCTACCAGTACCTGCACCCATGCCAACTAGCTCGCTGACGAGCTCCTGATTTAAATCAGTGACCATCACGTCATAACCTGCACTTATAAGGTGTTTTGCCATAGGTCGTCCCATAATCCCAAGACCAATAAATCCGATTTTCATATCATTCTTCCTTTCATTATCTGGCAAATTTGCTTTTAACTATTCTATACGCGTCATCGAAGTCTGACTGTTTACCATCACCAGTTACAGTTCTAGCGATTCTGTGTCTACCTCCAACATTATCAGTCAAGAACAACGCCTTCTCTTTGCCTTCTGCAATACCGACCTCGAACTTAGCCATCCCGTCAAATGCATATATCTTTAGCGAAGGTCTTACGACTATAGCGTATTCTTCCGTAATCATCAGCCCCAGACCGTAGAACTTAACAGCTCTTTTCTAGCTCAGCACGGAACGCCTTCATATCTCTTATCTTGCTCCAGTTCCTTTTTCGCGGTCATGCCTCTTAGCAGTAGCTACGTATAATAGCAATATTCCAGCGACGATAAAAGACATATGCCATATTCGTCTTAATCGACACTAGCATCAGAACTCCAACAGCGAGCATAGTAACTGCTATAACATAGTTAGTTTTTATCTTCACGTTATCATTATCTAAAATGTTAAAATCATCCATTTTCATGATCCCATTACATAATTCCCAATAAAAAAACGCACTCACCCATAAACGGAAACAGATACAATCCCTCCGCTCATAGTGATGCGCTACGTTGACTTAATAGATTGAAAATTTCCCCTATATTAATAATCTCTAAAAGCCCTATTCAATTATAACAAATATCAATAACAAATTCTATCGAATAACCTGTGTTAGTTTTACTGAATTTAAATAAAATTTTTGTTTTTGAACATAAATAAAATTGAATTATTGCAATTTGTCCGCTGATAATAAATAATAGAATTATCAAGAGAATTTGATTGGAATGACCATAGGAGGTATTAAAGCAATGGCAAAGTACAATTGGGATAAATTTGGTTTTCACATCCCTGAAATAATGGTACCTAAGGTTGGCACTGATTACAGCAAGTGGGCTGTAGTTGCATGTGACCAGTATACTTCAGAACCGGAGTACTGGGAAAAAGGTAGAAGAAATCGTTGGTGATGCACCATCTACACTCCGACTTATGCTACCAGAGATTTTCCTAGATAAGGAAGGCGAAGCTGAAAGAATCAAGGCTATCCGTGAGACGATGGATAAGTACATGGCTGACGGAACACTTGAAACTCTTGCTCCAGGATGCATGCTTGTTAAAAGAACTGCTGAAGGACGCACTCGCCTTGGGCTTGTAATAGCTACTGATCTTGAAGCATATGATTTCAATAAGGGTTCTAAATCCCTTACAAGAGCAACTGAGGGAACTGTAGTAGAGAGAATCCCGCCAAGACTAAGAATAAGAGAAGGTGCTCCTATCGAGCTACCACATATTTTGATTCTTATCGATGATCCAGAGAAGAGTGTAATTGAGCCATTGGTAAATGCTCCTATGAAGCAGATTTACGATACAGACCTAATGCTCGAAGGAGGGCACATCACCGGATGCTTCATCGAAGAGAAGGATCTTGAGGGTGCTAAGGATGCTCTATCTGAATTATTTGATAAGGCAGTAGAGAAGTACGGAGAAGGCAATGTCATCTTCCAGGCGATGGGAGACGGAAATCACTCACTTGCTACTGCTAAGACCAACTGGGAAAACATCAAGAAGAATCTCTCACCAGAGGAAGCTGCTACCCATCCGGCTAGATACGCTCTCTGTGAGATCGAAAACATTCATGACGAGGGCATCGTATTTGAGCCAATTCATCGTGTAATCTTCGCTAAGAACGGACAGTCAGGCGAAGAGCTCGTAAAGGAAGCTGTTGAACTACTAAACGAACAGAACGAGAGGCTTACATAGCACCAGAGGGAACCGCTGCTCCAGAAGGAGGCTTCGCTATTCCTTGCCTAGCTGGTGAGCAAAGAGGAACTATCGTAGTTGAAGGTCCTTCCGCTCAGCTAGAGGTAGGAGTGCTACAGAATGCACTAGATGTAATGGTTAAGGAGAGAAAATCCGTAGACATAGACTACATCCACGGAACAAAGGCTCTAGAGTCTCTATCCGCTGAGGCTGGCAATGCAGGTTTCGCACTTCCAGCCATGGATAAGTTCATGCTCTTCCCAGCAGTTGCAGCAGATGGCGCTCTTCCAAGAAAGACTTTCTCGATGGGAGAAGCTAACGAGAAGCGCTACTATATCGAAAGTAGATATATTGGCAAATAAGCTGTTGAACAAAATATAATATATATTCATTACACAACTCTTGCGAGCTACGGTTCTGCATCGGACGTCGAGCACTACCGTAGCTCGCATTTTAATATTTTCTTAAAGTTTTGGCGATAATTTGACATTATCATTATTACATTTTATCCTATACTAAACCATTTACTTAAAGATTTTGAGGCATAAGGAGATTACTATGTATATTAACAGAGGAGAATTAAAGCATCGAGGCAGCTTTAGGTTCCGCGCTAATTACTGGCATGCGGTACTAGTAGCATTCGTGTATATACTACTTAACGGTGGTGCATTTGCTGCCTCACGCCGCTATAACACCACAACTACAACGACCGACAGTAGCTTTTCTTATAATGCTTGCTACTCGCTAGCTGACGACCCAACTTTGCAGTGGTTTACTGGTCTCGCAATTGGTGTGATATTGATAGCTTTTGCAGTTGGATTTGCTTTTGCAATATTTGTAATTAATCCAATCAATGTTGGAGTTGATACATTCTTCCTTCGCAACTCATCCGGCGAGGCTGAGGGATTCCATCTAGGCGATGGATTCAAGTACAATTATCTAAATGTTGTAAAGACCATGTTCTTTATGAACCTATGGATACTGCTGTGGACGCTTTTGTTTATCGTTCCAGGAATAATTAAGTCTTATTCCTATAGACTCGTTCCATACATACTCGCAGAGAACCCTGATATCGATACCAACGAAGCGCTAAGGCGTTCTGAGCAGCTAATGAGCGGCAACAAGTGGGAAACATTTATATATGATCTATCCTTTATAGGTTGGTACATTCTTAGCATATTCACTTGCGGAATACTTTCAGTTTTCTGGGTTTCGCCATACAAGCTCTCGTGCGATGCAGAGCTGTATAGACTACTAGCAGGAAAGAGTGGCGAGGACTACAGCTTTGGCGTTGAAGGAACTGGCACAGGCCCTTCGGGCTACGAAGAGTCATCATACTATGCACCTGGATTTGGCAGAAATGATTCGGCAGCCACAGGAGAGCAGGCTTCAAGCAGCACCCCATCAACTTCTTCACATTCTAGTGAAACAAAGTCCGATGGTGTCGTATCTGAAGAGGATACTATCGAATATAAACCTGGCGAATAACGCTTAGGTGTAGTGCAGAGCTTTTAAACAAGCACATTACAAGACCTCCTTCATATATAAGGAGGTCTTTTTTTCTGTACTAAGTTGCTATTAGTATTTCTAGTTTAGTGGATATTTTGTGTTATCAATATTTATGAGAACAAATTTGACATTACTAGCATTAAACTATATCCTATAATGAATCATCAATTAAAGAAGGAAACTTAACTTATGGAACAAATTATGTACATAGATGCATTAGCGCTCAAATACAAAATAAAATTCAGACATAATCCAAGTTATTGGAATAAGGTAATGATCGGAATAATCTACAGGATGTTCGTTGCTGGAGGTTTACTTTCATTAGCCCATCGCTTTGAGATGGTTACTACTGATTTTGGCGGAAATAATCTTATTGACTACTCCTTCGCACAGGACCCATTCTACACGCGTCTTACTTCACTTCCAATTATCGCAATGATATTAGTGCTGCTTCTATTGATAGCGGTAAAAATATTCTTCATTAACCCGCTCAATATCAGCGTTAGATCTTTTTTTCTGAATAATGCCGCAGGTGACCATTACGGACTACACCTTATAGATGGATTTAAGAGTAGCTACGTCAATATTGTTAAGACTATGTTCGCAAGGAACATTCGGATTCTTAGTTGGTCAATTTTATTCATCATCCCAGGAATCGTTAAGGCATACAAATACAGAATGGTACCTTATATTCTAGCTGAAAACCCAGATATTGACACTCATGCAGCTCTAAAACTTTCAGAAGATATGATGCATGGTAATAAAGAAAAAATATTCAACTATGACTTGTCGTTCATAGGTTGGTATATTGGAAGCCTCGTTACATTTGGCCTGATCGGAATTTATTATTATACGCCGTACAAACTATCTTGCGATACTGAAGTATATAGAATAATTTCCGGAAAACTCGGCAGCAATATTAAATTTGGCAGGAAGCCGATTATCTATCCGGTTATGAATCAAAGCTATTATAGCAGAAAAGCTCCAAGGTAGATGCAATCTACTTGGAGCTCTTTTATTTGTCTGTATATTTGTGTCTATCACTAAATTAACCTAAACTGCCTGGTCTTGCTGAACTCATATATCTCAGATATCTCAGTTCCAGTATCATCACCGAATATCTTCTGCATAGACTTGATATACGATTCTACTCTTCCCACCGCTGCAATAGCAGCAGATATGCCCTGCCTTCCATCACCTATGATAGCAGTAGCACCGCTATCGTAGAGAAGCTCATCACTCACGGATATTGCAATCGCAAGCTCTTCGAATGTCGGCGCACCTGCAACCCCATAAGATTGAAGGTATTTAAATCTTGAGTCACTTGCAGATTTAAAAGTGTTTATAAATCTCTCTATGTCATCAGTAATTATATAACTACTAGCCTCTAGCGTCCTGATAATCTCGCCCATATAGCAGAACGCTCTGAGAAGTGCCCTATCGCCGAGCTCATCTCTTATTTCCTCCGCATGCTCTAGTAGCACATCGTTATTTACATCTCTAAGCACTCTCGCCCCGATAATCCCTGCAACCTGTCTGAGCTCATGGACGATATCTCCAAGTGCTGCGATATCAGTCCGCTCACTTAGAATTGCCTTTGGATAAAGCTTAGTGAGCACTAATCTGTAATCTCTAGGCAGCACCTCACCGATGACTTTACTAGAAATAGGAACACCTGGTTTTTTGAAATCCGCAAAGCTAAATCCACCCATGCATGAAGCGAGCTGCCTCGAAGTACCGCTAGGTACATCATAATGTGAGTTCGATGCACATTGCCCTATCTCGGCTAGTTCATACTTGTTAAGTTCACCATGATTAAATAGCTCAAATATAGCTCTCGTCATCAAGACTTCAAAGGTTGGCACATATATATCATCGAGCTCAAAAGGTGCATGTCCTAGAACATAGGCATTAAATCCACCTATCTCATACCCCCTCAGTTTCAGCTCCGCGAGTATGCCTCTGACTAGCCCCTTCAGGGTATGTACTTCATTCTCATTTCTTCTGAGCCCCCAAGGATCTAACTCGAGTATTCCTTCTGCTTCAGAATACACATGGACCATCTTATCCTCAGATTCACATATAACAACTACAAGCTCGTTATTTATGGCCGCACTAAGCACCGCACCGTTCTGAGCTTCCGTGAAGTCTCCGAGCAGCGGAATCGTAAACGGAGCACAATATACGGAAACCTCCATCTGACCGAAATCCCTCTCAAATCCACTGATGGCATCACAGAGTCTCCCTCTCTGCCTCGTAATATCATCAGAACTTGCCGCATCTTTGAGAAGCGAATCGTACACTCCGTCCTTTAATTCAAAAATCAGTTTGTTAGTTGTTTTCATATACGCTTTATTAATTTACAACATCGACCTGAAGCTGTCTCTCTACATCCGAATCATCATGCTCTGTAGAGTCTGCTGGCATCGAGTCGAGCACGCCCATATACTTAGCCTTAAATTTTGCAAATAGCTGATTATATAGATCATCGTCAGAGTGGTGAATATCACGTAAGTACTGGTGCTCATTTCCATAGATATTATCATCTTCGATACCAAGTATATTAACACCAAGGTCAGAGCACTGATCGGAGATACGTTCTAGATTCTGTAAGATATTCTGGAAGCTTATACCCTTAACTACATCGCACAGGTTGTGCTTCATTCTCCACATGTGTCTACGTCTAACTTCATCCACAAGCTCGTCGATAACTTCCTCAAGAGGCTCAATCCTCTGAGCCTTTTCGTAGCTACTCTCCTTATACGCATCAGCCGTCAGTTCGAGTATATCGTTTACAGCCGTCAGCAGTACCCTTAGTTCAGCCATAGCAGCCCTTGAGAATTCAACATCATCTTCCCTCATATTCTTAATAGCATCCATGATGTTAATCGCCAGATCGCCGATTCTCTCAATACTTACTAAGCCCTTCATCAGAAAGCTCTGGAATCTATCATCATAATCCAATGTGATATGCGGTGAAATCTCGACCACATACTTGTCAGCGACGTCTGTCATCTTGTCGATCATATCTTCTCGCTGATTCATACGTTCGTTACGCTTTGGATCATACTCGTACATCTGCTGTATACAAGCGGTATAATTGTGTAGCGCAACCTCGAACATATTGCTCGTCATCGAGTGTGTCTCTCCGAGGGCGATACGAGGATTATTGATGAGCCTGAGGTCAAGCTGCTTGATACTTTCCTTGATCATCGTATCCTCTGGATCCTCTGGCTGGTCTGGTACGAGCCTCTCTGCAACCTTTGCAAAAATCCCAGCACAAGGAAGCAGTAATAGTGCTGGTATTAGCTTAAATAGTCCGTGAACATTAGCAACACCACCTGCGCGGAGCGTCATATACCAAATATTATCATCTATAACACCTGTGCCTCTAAGCACACCTACAGCTATAAATAGAAGTATAGATGCCGTAAAGTTATATAGTACATGGACAAGTGCCGTCCTTATCTGCTCCGGTTTTGCACCTATACGGCAAACCAGATATGTAGTCAAACAGTCACCGATATCTATACCGATGATTACTGCGAATACGCCGCAGAATTTAATTCCAATAGTACTTGCGATTGACTGCAGTATTCCGACTACAGCCGAAGAGCTCTGGATGATTCCTGTAACTAATACACCCGAGAAAAAACCAAGTGCTGGGTTTCCTTCGAAGAAACGAGCAATTTACTGAGCGTATCACCCATATGAGAAACCGCTGCACTCATGTTCATAAGGCCTACGAAAAGTGTTCCGAATCCCATAAGAATGGTTCCCACTGTATGCGCGGCTCTCGAGCTTACAAACATAATTAGAACTATACCTATAACAAGTGCCATAGGCGCTAAGTTGTCTGATTTAAAGAAAGACAGGAAACTTGTAGACCCCGCTTTAACGTCCATCAATCTGATAATCTGTGCCGTAATCGTAGTTCCTACGTTTGCACCTAGCACGATCCCAATCGACTGTCTGAATGTCAGGAATCCGGCTCCAACAAGCCCTACGGTGAGTACGATGGCTGCGGTTGAGCTCTGAATCATACACGTTACTATAAGCCCGAGTAAAAAACCTTTAAAAGGCTTGTCTGTAACCCTTGCAAGGGCCGCCTTCATCGCGCCTCCTGACGTAGATTTAAGTCCATCACCCATGATGCGCATTCCGTATAGGAACATTGCTAGTCCGCCGAGCAGACTCACGATTTTAAAGAAAATCTCCAATCTGATATCTCCTTACATTAAATATTTCGTCTTTAGAATGTAATACCCATGCAGTGTAATTCTATTACAGTAGTACATCTTTTGCAAACACTTCTATGCCAATAATTACAAGAATTACGCCCCCAACAATTGCAGCATGAGCAGAAAACAATTCGCCGACCTTCGTACCTATACGCATGCCTATAAAGCACATAATCCACGTGACTGCTGCAATGATACTCGAACAGACGATGGCGGCTTCTGCATCATAGCTAGAAATAGTAAATCCCGTCGATAAAGCATCAATAGAGGTCGCAACTCCCTGCATAAACAGAGTCATGCCTGTAAGTTCAGCTGGCTGCGTTTCACTCGCTTTTGAAACTGCAGCCTTGCTACAGACCTCTGCATTACTATTCTTCACAATGCCTCCATCACTACAGACATCTGCTCTTGATTTTCCACATCTAACGCCTTCGAGGATCATGCGACCACCAAGAAAGGCTAACAACACCAAAGCAATCCATGGGACGAGTTTATTGAAAGCACCAAGAGCCTTTGCCGCTTCGTGCACCATAACCCACCCTATCATTGGCATTGCAAATTGAAAGAATGCATATACCGCTGTAACTTTCATTACATATCTACACTTAGCATCTGGTCTACTTATGCCATTAGCGATTGATATCGCAAATGCATCCATCGCAAGACCAACACCCAGAAGTATGCTAGCAATAAAAAAAATCAAGTTCATATTCATCCTACATAATATGAGAGCCGCAATTACGGCTCCCATAGAAAATCATATTGCATCAGCCTAGAAGTCCTTACCTGTCAAAAGCTTATATGCTTCCTTATACTTCTCGATTGTCTTATCGATTACATCGTCAGGAAGCTTATAATCGCTATCAGGATTTGCCTTCAGCCAATCCCTTACAAACTGCTTATCGTAAGAAGGCTGTGACTTACCTACTTCATATCCCTCTACCGGCCAAAATCTTGAGCTGTCAGGTGTCAGAACCTCATCAGCAAGTACAACATTGCCCTCTTCGTCAAGTCCAAATTCGAACTTAGTATCCGCGATTATTATACCTCTCTCGAGCGCATAATCTGCACACTTCTTATATACAGCGAGTGTTAGCTCCTTCGCCTTCTGAGCTAACTCTTCACCTCTTCCTGGGTATGCTTTCTCCAAAACTTCAACGCTCTTTTCGTATGAGATATTCTCATCGTGATCGCCTATCTCAGCCTTTGTACTAGGTGTATAAATAGCTTCAGGAAGCTTCTCAGACTCTCTAAGCCCTTCCGGTAGTTTGATTCCGCAAACCTCACCAGTCTTCTGGTAGCTGGCCCATCCACTACCTGTTATGTACCCTCTAACGATGCACTCTAAAGGCAGCATATCTAGCTTGCGGCACATAGTGCAGCGACGAGCAAACTTCTCGCTTCTGAAGAACTCCGGCATGTCATCATTATCAACTGAAATCAAGTGATTTGGAACAATATCCTCAGTCAGATCAAACCAGAACTTCGAAATCTGTGTGAGAATCGCACCCTTGTCAACTATATCATTCTTAAGAATGTGATCAAATGCTGAAATTCTATCTGTAGCAACCATGATTAGGTTGTCACCATTATCATAAATCTCTCTTACCTTACCAGCCTTAAAAGGTTTAAACTCTTGCATTTTGCTTCCTCCTAGCATTTTAAACAACTTAAAAATCTGTACCTATAGATTGTATCACCATTTGACGCGTCTCGCTACTCCCAAAGGAATCTTATCGTCTCGGCAACAGCAATTTTTCTTTCCTCAAGCGACGGAAATAAGTGTTTACCGCCTTTGATTTCTACGAGCTTAGCATTCGGGAATATCTTTGCAGCCTTACGTGCGTAATCGATATCCACAAGCTCATCATCCGTTCCATGTACTATGAGCACTGGATTCTTGTACCGCATCATTTCGCGCCACTCGCTGAGCACAATAGCATCAGCAACATATCTTTTACCAACTCTAAACTTATCGTTCATAACTTTAAAGCTATCAGGAATTTCCTCCCCGCTAAACTCCGCCCCTAGCATAGAACCTTTACGAGCATCGTCAGTATGGACAATGCGGGATAATAAAGTACGAGCTTCTTAACTTCATTCTTTCGCTTCTCGGCAGCAAGTGAAGCGACGAGCCCACCCTGCGAGCATCCCATGAGAAATACAGCATTCTTATTCACAAATGGGCGGTCTTGCACATAGTCAAGCACCACGAGGAGGTCAATCACCTCAGTCGTTACGCTCATTTCCGTCGACTTTCTGCCTCTACTAGTCCCACTTTCAGATCCACAGAAATCAAATATAAATACGGCGTACCCTTGCTTGCACAGCATCTGAGCATACCTGCTTGTAAACCTCATATTTGTTCCGAACTCATGGCAAATTATGATGGTAGGTTGCTTCTCCTCGCGCCCATCCATATACCACCTTCCGTGTATTGCAAGCGATCCCTCTCTAATCGTAACTCCACGTGTAATCACGATATTCCTCCAATAAGCTTTATTACCATATATTTTAATTCCTGATGACATTCAAAACAAGTGTATGAGATATATCTAGTGTGTTACAATATTCCTATGAATATTTTAGTTTTAAGTGATACACATGGCGAGTTAGACCGCGCACTCGAGATGTACGAGCGCATATCGACTTCGATTTGCAAAATAGACCGCATCATCCACTGCGGTGATTTCATTAAGGATGCCCATGAGATTGAAGCTCAAACTGGCATCCCTGTTAGCTCTGTGCCGGGCAACTGCGATGGCTGTAACAAAGAGAATTTCGAGATTATCGATAGTCCTGCTGGTAAAATCATGATCACTCATGGTCATATGGAAAACGTAAAATTTTCGCTCATGAACCTAAAGTATCTCGCCATGCAGCATAAATGTGTAGCTGTCTGCTTCGGTCACACGCACGTCCCTGTAAACGAAGTTTCTTCTGGTATAAGGTTTATCAATCCCGGCAGCCTCACTAACCCTAGAGGCGGGAGTAAGAGTTCTTGTGCTTTGATAATTTCTGAGGAGAAAAAGCTCGCAGCAACTATTATAGAGTATTGATATTATGGACCTCGTTCGAAAATAAAGTGATTTTATGCAAATTTAACTTTTAATAATGCTATCTAAAATTTTATAACATAGCAGAAAAGCCGATACGCCAACTGAAATTTCAATTGATGTACGGCTTTTCCTATGCACTAATGAGGCTAGTTATTTGTATAAGTTATATAACGTTATTCCGCTTGCTTAGAGCAATCGCCATTGGAATTTTCTTAATCTGACGCATTAACACATTTGATATCAAGAGATACCCAATTATACCAATAGCTAGAAATTCAATATAAACCTTTGGTTCTATGTAATATTCGAGGCATCCACTATACCCAAGCATCATGTAATAAAACAGTTCTCTAATGATTCGCTCTCCTAAGAACGCTGAAATCACCAGAGAGGATATCGCCACAATCCCTGTTGCATAATTGTACAATTTTCCTATTTCACCGTCCGAGTAGCCAAGTATCTTGACGAGCGATATTGAATTAACGCTCTTCTCGATTGTTGATCTGGCAAGTAAATAAAGAAATAGCAAATATAGTGTGCAGGCAAACGCACCGAACATCTTGAAAATCTCACCCATAGATGACTCTAGCTGGTTGGCAGCAAGGGTGAGATCTTGCTTCGTAATAATCGATGCAATGTAATCCTTATTTATCTCATCCAGCTTCTTATCTGCGAAGTAGCCCGTGTAATTCCCTGCATCCTTTCCAAATACTTTATTATATGCGCCTATAGGCATAAAGAGTGTCAGGGACGAAGGGTATTTATATGTCCTCTTCAGTACGAATGTGTATTTGCCATCCCCAAACTTATCATGAAGCTTAATCTTGGCCCCATCCTTTAGTCTGTATTTCTCCATATATCCGCTAGATGCGAGTACTTCTATTTCCTTCTTTCCGCTATCGTACTTTGCTTCGGAACTTGTTGAATCAGCAGTATCAACTTTATCAGTATCTATGTTTACTAGCTTTCCCTTAAAATATCTTGAGTTATCTTCGATTCCATATATCGACACATCTTCATCTCTATTGTTTTTAAGCGTAGAGTATGCGTATTTCTCCGCCTTATCGTACTTAACATCGAATGGAGCTTTAAGAACGTACTGATACTTAGCAATCTGACTTTCTGTACATCCGTTTTAAAGTGAGTCAGCATCGGGCCGAACATAGTTCCATATATCATCAATATGCTCGCCATCAATATTCCTATCGCGAGTGTGATATATGCACCTATGTTATGAAGAATGATTCGCGCTCTAAACCTTGAGATAAACTTCCAGTTCGGTAATTGCACCGGATTTCTGGTACCCACCTTGCTCTTCACTTCACCTCGAAGTAGCTGCAGCGGCTCTGTCCTAAGCGCTAGTGTCAGCACAACGACGTTTACGATAAATACTATCACTATTGGAACGAGAGTTGTCTTGATGAACGCTTCACTATTCCAATAAGTCGTATACATTGGAAGCGAGTAACTATGATAATATGCTTTTGCGATAATTCCCTTTAGATATGAATATCCGAGGATATTTCCAGTCACTGCAGCCACCAGGGATACTATCATCGGTAGCATTAAGTAGTACGACAGAAGCTCTCTCCTCTTGTAGCCGGTAGCTCGCAGCGTCCCAATCGTTTTCGATTCTTTCTCTATCCCGTTTCTAGCGCTGATTGCGAATATAAATGCTATGACCGCCATAATTATATACAGCATCATCTGCATGCTTGCCATATCGTTTCCGAAGTCATTTCCAGTAAACATAATCGCATTATTATCCGGTCTAGCGACTATATCTGTCAGCATTACATGCTCATCCAGAAGTTCGTCCTTTACATCTACAGCTTTGTCCTTTTGCGCTTTTTCAGACAGCTTTTGATTTTTATTTCTCCACGCATAAGAATAGAAGATTCCATTATCTCCGAGTTTATCCCAAGCTTTGCCTGTTATAACTGCGACGGAAAAGTTCTGCGCATCAAACATCATGTCCGCATTATTTCTAAACATCGCGCTATAGTCGGAAAATGCACTTAGGCCAGAAACCTTGAATTTTCGCCCGTTAACGTATATCGTATCACCGATTTTAATATCGTTATTCTCGGCATACAAACGATCTATAGCAATTTCATTATCGTGCTTAGGTAGGTGTCCCGATAAAACAGAAATCTTATTTAAGCTTTCCTGTCCTTATAAATTCGGAATGTATCTCCCTTGTGCCTTCCTGCCGTCACTTCCTGTTCTTTGTAGAACTGTTCCTGTACAGTGATTTTTTGATTCTGTTCAAGATTATCAATTATCTTGTTGAAGTCTGAACCTGGCTTCATAGCGATATTAAAATGCCCGTTTTCAACGGCGTATTTGTCGAAGCTCTTGTTGTATGTGCGTATCATGCTACCATCGGCAACAAGATATCCGCTCGTGAAACCGATAGAGAACACAAGAAAAAGAAACAGAACTAAATACTTTGCCTTCTCAGCCCAAAGTTCTCTAAAGACTCTCTTGTAAATTGGGTTCTTCATAGCCGCACCTACCATTCTATAAGTTCTGCAGCTAGCCTGTTATTGTTCTTCTCATCGCTTCTGATCCGACCGTCATGAAGATTAATGACCTGATGGGCCATCTGGCTGATTGCGACATTATGTGTAACTATAACTATAGTGCTACCATACTTGTTATTAATATCTTCAACGAGCTTAAGTATCTCCTTAGAGGTATTGTAATCAAGTGCACCTGTAGGTTCATCGCAGAGCAATAAATCTGGATTTTTTACAATGGCTCTGCCTATGGAGGTGCGCTGCTGCTGACCTCCAGAGAGCTGGTTCGGTCTTTTATTCTTATGGGCCTCAAGTCCAAGCAGCTCAATCAATTCATCTATAGGAAGCGGTTTGTCGCTGAGATATGCCCCTACTTCAATATTTTCTCTCACAGTTAAATTAGGAACAAGGTTATACGACTGGAATATATATCCGAGATGTTTGCGCCTATATTGAGAGAGCTGTTTATCATTAAAGTTTTCGATTTTATCTTCCCCGATTGTAACAGACCCGCTGTCAGCCTTATCGATGCCGCCGAGTATGTTTAGTAGTGTCGACTTTCCAGACCCTGACGGACCTAAAAGCACACATATTTCTCCCCTATTAACGCCACAATTTATCCCTTTTAGAACATCAACACGGCTGTCCCCTGTGCCATAGCTTTTCTTAATGTTGTCAATCTTAAGATACATGTTCTATCCTCTGCCTTCCTCATTAATCAGTGAGCATTATTTGATAAGCGCGAGTTAGGTATGTCTAACTCTGCTGGTTTAAAAAACAGGAATAATCATGCAACTATTCCTGTCTTTATTAATATATCACTATTTATTTAACGATTCAATACGGCTTTTAATTCAATTATCCCCTAGCAATTACTTGCAGTGAGATAGGATTAGCTTTAGATACTGCCAAGTTCTCTCTGTCGAAGGGATTGAAAGTTCCTCATTCACCGAGTGTACGCCTGTCATGTCTGGACCGATAGAAACAGCATCGACCTTTCCTACCTTTTCCGCCCAGATTCCGCACTCAATTCCAGCGTGCATTGCACTTACCACTGGCTCTTCACCATACTGCTCCTTATATGCAGCTATGCACACATCTAGGAGATCTGATTTATTGTTGAATTCCCATGCTCCGTACGAGCTACCATGTTCAACCTCTGCTCCAAGAGCTTCTGCAAGGATTCCAATCTTTCTTGCGAGCAATCTATTTCGCGAGTTCACGCTTGAACGTGACATTGACTTAGTGATTAACCTGCCGTCCTCAAGCTTTACCATACCGATTGAATGAGATGTCTCAACAAGTCCCTTGAGCTCTACACTGTAGTGCTCCACTCCTGTAGGACAAGCAACTAAGAACTTAAAGAAATTATCCTGGCATACAGTATCTACAGCCTCTTCCGACGCTTCACCCATAGCCTTTATAGATACAGTGATTCCTGGGTCCGAGGTGCGGTATTCAGCCTTAATTATCTCAGTAGATGCTGCAATGCTTTCTTCAAATGCTTTAACATCTGAAGTAGCAACGATTACTTCACCCTCTACCTTTCCGAGGATTACGTTAGTAGCTCTTCCACCATTGATTGATACGATGTTAAGTTCAGCCTTCTCTCTAGCGTCGAGGAATAATCTAGCGACAATCTGACCAGCATTAGCGCGTTCCTGATGAATGTCTAGTCCAGAGTGACCAGCAAGGAGTCCATCAACTACATATTTGTACTTTACGCCATTAACGAGCTTTTTATCCGCAGGGAAACTTGTAAAGATATCCACTGCACCTGCACATCCAACAGTGATTATACCTTCTTCCTCAGAGTCAATGTTAATTACCTTACGAGATCTAATCTTTGATCCATCCAGCGCGTACGCACCTAGCATACCTATCTCTTCATCAACAGTAGCGATGAATTCTAGTGGTGGATGAGGTATATCTGTCGAATCAAGTAGAGCAAGCCCCATTGCAATAGCAGCCCCGTCATCAGCTCCAAGCGTAGTCTTGTTAGCAGTTAGAGTATCACCATCAACAATTAGCTCTAATGGATCATTCTGGAAATCATGGGTGCTGTCCTCGGTCTTCTCTGCAACGATATCCATGTGACCCTGAATCATAACCATATCAGAGTTCTCATACCCAGGAGTTCCATCCTTCCAGATAATCACATTCCCAGATTCGTCCTGATAGTGTTCCAGACTGTGTTCCTTAGCAAAATTAACGAGGTATGCGCTAATCTTCTCTGTGTGCGCTGATGCACGAGGAACATCACTGATTTCCTTGAAATATCTAAACACTTCCTGTGGTGCTAGCTTGCTTACGTCACTCATTGAAAACCTCCATAATGTCACAATCGTAGATTTATGTACTATATACAAAAACAATTATAAATATTTGTGTGTACAAGTTCAATATAATTCGTCTACAATTGTCATTTTGCAGATTATTGTCTTTGAATTATAAATTATTCATGAAAAAACAGCGCAGCCATTGGCCACGCTGTGTCATTACCCGACATATCACGAACATCGAGAATATAATTCTATTTGCATAGTGCTTGCTACGAGTATAGGTTAGCCCTGAACAGCTGCAGCAACTTCAGCAGCAAAGTCATCTTCCTTCTTCTCGATTCCTTCGCCAACTTCGAATCTTACCATGGATACAACCTTCATATCCTTGCCGATTTCCTTAGCGCACTTCTCAACATACTGTCCTACGCTTAGGTCACTGTCCTTAACGAAAGGCTGGTCAACAAGGCAAACTTCCTTGAGCTCCTTCTTGATTTTACCAGCAACAATCTTTCTCAACCATCTCAGGTTTCTTACCTTCGTTTAGAACCTGCTCAGTGAGAATCTTCTTCTCGTTCTCGATGTACTCAGGATCAACGCCATCTTCATCTACAAACTTAGGGTTCATAGAAGCAACCTGCATAGCAACGTCTCTGCCGCAAGCTTCAACCTCTGCAGGTGTAGCATCAGTTTTGATTCCGATAACAACACCGATTCTGCCGCCACCGTGGATGTAGCCAGTGTAAACAACGCCATCTTCCTCAACTCTAGTGTATCTTCTGATGTTAAGGTTCTCTCCGATCTTAGCAACCTTTGCTGTCAGAACTTCCTTAACAGTAGATCCCTGGAATGGCTCTTCTAAGAAAACATCCATATCTAGGTCACCCTTTACAAGTGCTTCAGCAGCAATTGCTTCAACAAATTCAACGAACTCTTCGTTCTTTGATACGAAGTCAGTCTCAGAGTTAACCTCAGCGATTGCAGCAACCTTGTTGCCTTCGCCAAAAGCAATTCTTACGAGTCCTTCAGCAGCAATTCTGCCGGACTTCTTCTGTGCCTTCATGATTCCCTTCTCACGAAGCCAGTCTACTGCCTTATCGATGTCTCCATCTGTCTCAACTAGTGCTTTCTTGCAATCCATCATTCCGGAACCTGTAAGTTCACGAAGCTCCTTGACTAGTGCAGCTGTTACAGCCATTGTGTCCTCCTTACTAAATAACCGCCCGAGCCGGGTTAGTTCTCGGTCCGGACGGCATTCACTTGTTATATTATGCGTTTATAAAAAGTCTCGATAATTTATGCCTCTGCTTCAGTCTCAGCTTCCTCAGCTGGAACCTCGCTAGCATCGAAGCTCTCGCCCTGCTTTGCCTCGATTACAGCATCTGCCATTGCAGAAGTGATTAGCTTAACAGCTCTGATAGCATCATCATTTGCAGGGATGATGTAATCAACATCATCTGGATCACAGTTTGTATCTACGATACCTACAACTGGGATTCCTAATGTTCTTGCTTCCTTAACAGCAATCTTTTCCTTCTTAGGATCTACTACGAACATTGCACCAGGCATGCCCTTCATGTCCTTGATTCCGCCGAGGAACTTCTCTAGCTTATCAGCTTCCTGTCTAATCTTGAGAGCTTCCTTCTTAGCATACTTATCGATAGTGCCGTCGGCTTCCATCTCACGAATCTCAGCTAGTCTAGCAATTCTCTTGCTGATAGTCTTGTAGTTTGTGAGCATACCACCGAGCCATCTCTCGTTAACGAAGTACATTCCTGAACGTAGTGCCTCGTCCTTAATAGCAGCCTGAGCCTGCTTCTTTGTTCCTACAAACAGGATTGGCTCTCCATCTGCTGCTACTTTTCTGATGAAATCATAAGCATCGTCGATTCTCTGAATAGTCTGCTGAAGATCGATGATGTAGATTCCCATTTCTCTCTGTGAAGATATATGGAGCCATCTTAGGGTTCCATCTTCTAGTCTGGTGTCCGAAAATGAACACCTGCTTCTAAAAGCTGTTTCATTGATACTACTGACATAATTAACCTCCGGTTGTTACTTCCACCGTGAACACTAGCCTTCAACCTTCAATAGGCACCGCGGCAACTTCACGATGTGATTATTACTTACTGCATCCATGCATTTGAACACAAAGATGCCTATATATTATAGGTCACGAGCCTTATTATTGCAAGTATATTTGAGTAGTTTTCAAGCTTTTATATGTAAAAAAACGGCAATCATCTAATACCTAGCTGATTGCCGCCTTATTTCATAACTCGTAAGTATTCGAGCACCTGCTTGCATAGCTATTCATCATTGTAAAAGTTCAATGGTCTTATTACCGAACTTGCTACTGAATATTTTTACGTCTTTTTTTAGCTGCAACTACTGTTAACATCATCGAGGAAGCAATTAGCTCAACTGCGTAATGCCCAAGTTTGTTTTCATCACCTGTCTTTGGGCTGCTACCCTTTTTAGGAGTATCTTTCTTCGGAGTCTCCTTAGGTGTATGAGTATTGGTGATTATAACATTTCCATGATCCGTATCATCTATAGTTGCTGTGTAGCCTGGAAGATTATCAACTTCCTTCACTGTATACTTTACATTCTGTCCACTCTGCTTTTCAGGTAGATTGTTCCATGTGTAAGTCCAGTTCTCGGACTTCTTGAGAGATACCTCAGCACCCTTCTTAACTCCATTAGCATATAGCTGCACTTTGATGCTTTCTGGTCTCAACCTATCCTTATCGTTGCCATCATCCCAGTGCTTGGTCACAGTGACACTAGTCTCTCTCGGAGTAGGGCTATTCTTAATGGTCTTCGTAACAGACTTATCTGGGCCGAAGTCCGCTGGAACTACCTTAACAGTCTCCGCGGATAGCATATATCCTTCTGGAGCTTTTTTCTCTTTAATAGTATACTTATCCTTCAGCAGTCCGCCTAGGCTGCCATTACCATTGCTATCTGTAGTAATCTCGCCAACTTTAACGCCCGAAGAGTCTCTGATAACTTCGAAAACAGCACCACTCAAGCTATCACCATTTTCATTTTCCTTATGAATCTTGATAGTGAAGTGGTAGCCGTTTGCCTCACCACCAGACTCCTGATACACAGCTCTGATTACCTCGTCCATAAGTACTTGGGTGTCGTTATAACCGCTGATTCTATTGTTAACGATTTCCTGATTGACAGGTCTATATGAAAGCTTCATATCATACTTTATGTAGTAGCCTTCTCCATTCACGTTATTGAAATCAATAGTGAAACTGTTGCCGTTAAAGTTAATCGGAAGCTGATTAGTTACATCAACTTCATTCTTTAGAGCAAAGTATCCATCAGCTCCAATCTCCCACCTACCCTTCGTAATCCTAAAGCTGTTCTTGTCATACGAAACAGCTGGCGTTTCGATCATGTCTTTTACTGTGAGTTTCTGAAAATTGCCACCCTTGCCGTTTACACGGATTCTGGTGCGCACAATTGTAGGGTCGTTGTTATCAAAGTAACTTTTCTTATAAAGATGTTCGTCTGGATTATCTCTACGAGCGCCAGCATATACAAATGGATTGATGTCAAATCCATGTCCACCGTCCATAACCAGACGCAGTCTCATCGTCTGACCAGATGTAACGACATCTGTATCAATTTTTACAGTGACATGAAGTGAACCAGATATATCAGAGTGACTATCTACATAATTGGCATATGTAATCGTAACTGTCTTCGCATCAGGGTCTGTAACCGCATTAGCGATAGTCTCGCCTGAAGGGCTCTTGATAGCAAAAGACTCTCTCTTCACGATTTCAAATTCATTAGGGACATGGATAATAGTCTTGTCTCCCGAATGAACTCTATTATTCAAAGCAAACTTAACTACAAGCTGCATCCTAGTTGTCACATCAGCCCATGTTGCTGGTGTAACTAAATCAGCCTTCGTTAGTTTGACTTCAGTAACAACATCATTATGAATGGTCTCCGCATAAGCTTTACCAATCACGGGAGTTATGCCGAGTAGAATAATGCAAGACACAATAAGAACTAAAAGTTTTTTAACCACAAATTTGCATTTTGAATTCATAAACCTTCCTCCTAATAAAAATACCCACAATGTTGACTAATATTGTCATCATTACAAATGTAGCATATTAATATCCATATGTCACACTAAATTTTCAAGAAAAATATTATTACTTCTAGTATAAGGCGTTACTAAACATCCACCAAAGGTTGCTGACCACCTTGGTAATAGATTGATTATGCATATACCTATCCGCTTATGTTTCAAGTTTTATATAGATACTAATTCAATAAATATGCAGACAAAAAGACGCCGACTAATCGGCGTCTTTGTCACTATTAAATTTAACTTGTTTTGAGAAATCTTATGATTAATTATCTCTCTTCTCTTCTCTTGAGTCCAGCTGCACCGGCAATACCTGCTACCGCACCACCCATTATGAGCATATACAGCATAACATCTGAAGCATCGCCAGTCTTAACAACTTTGCCAAACTTAGCAGGCTTATTTGGCTTCACTGGTGTAACAGGAGTCGTCTCTGGAGCATACTTTAAAGTAAATGTAATCTTACTGAGATCTGTTGGGGCAATCGCATCCGCTCCATCTGCAGTTTGCTTACCGTTCCACTTTAGATTAAAGTTTACAACCTTACCACTAGGCATATGAGTTGCCTTTGCTTTAAATACTCCACCAACTTCACCTTTCATCGTATAGTTGGTGTTTACAAATGCAGCATTTGTAAACTTAACTCCACCGACTTTTCACCTTTGAGATCATCGCTTTACGGATCTGATATCTCTAGCTAGATCTTCATAGTTAGTATAAGTCTTTGCAAGCTTGATAGTAACGACAACCTTGTTGCCTGTACGAGTAACATCAGTGATTTTGAACACATTGTTGCCACCTTCAAGCGTTGCACTTGGGGTACCACTGCCAAATGTCATTTCATTTGGTAATTCAAGGCTTGCAGTAAAGGTTGTATCTACACCATCGAGGCTGATTTGATTAGCAATAGGATTACTATAGTGATTCTCGATCTGAGTCATCTGATCCTTTACAGGCTTCACTCTTAGCAGACCAGTGACCTCATGCGTGTCGTTTCTACCTGTTACATATACCTGATTGTGCTCTGTTTCATTTCCGATGAGTATATCGCCCTCAAGGTCTCTAACGTCTGTTACAACTGTAGGTGCTTGCTTATACTTAAGAGTGAAAGATATCCTGCTTAGGTCAGATGGGTTAGTTGCATCTGAACCTGCTGCACTCTGCTTTCCCGTTCCATGCATAGTTAAAGTTAATCACCTTGTTGCTTACTGTGTTAGTAGCCTTTGCTTTGAAGCTTCCACTAACCTTTCCTATTACCGTATAGTTTGTATCTGCAGTTGCAGCAGATGTGAACTGCGCACCCTTAACAACAACCTTTAAGTTGTCGTCCACTGCGGACACCGCACTCTTTAGCTCGTTGTAGGTTCTAATATTATTAGAATTCTTAAGCTTAATGGTAACATCAACCTTATTACCATTTAATGAAGAATTAGTAATTTCAAACTTTGCCATTTGCTCCAAGCAGCTGAACAGTTGGGTTCGCATCTTTGAACTTCATACCAGAAGGAAGTTCAATTGAAGCATTAAAGGTTGTGTCGATACTTTCAACATTAATTCCAGCAGCCACAGCTCCGTTAAACTGATTCTCTAGTCTTGTGAGTTCGTCCTTTGATAGGCTTTACATTGAGGTTTCCTGTGAAGTCGATAGTATCATCCTTCTCAGCCACATACACAGCATTGTGTTCAGTCTCATTGCCGACGAGGATGTCTCCCTCGAGATCTCCTGTAGTAGTCAAATCCTGAGGGAAATACTGTGTTAGATTACTTGTAAAACCAACGCTTGCTACGTCAGTGTTATATGTCTCAAGGCCAGAACCAATCAATGCCAAAAATCCAGATGGATAGAACGAGAAATCACCCTTTCCAACGATGCGCTCTCCCTCCATTCTAGCAGCTGATGCCTTATCGTTAGCTGTAACGCTATAAGGAATGCTGATATCTACAGTATGAGCATTTGGATTCGCCTTATCTGCAAGATATGCATTATAGATGCCCTGCCAGTTAACATCGTTCAGATACATCTTGAAGTTTACAGTCCTGCCATTAACAGTCTTAACTATCCTGTTACTATTTATGTATGATACAGAGTTTGCTACAGATATGTTGCCGAGATTCACATCTTCAGGAAAAGTTACATTGTACTCGATGTAAGCTATTCTATTTTTCCCCTCTCTTCCGTGTGGGTACAGACCATTTGCAGCAGCATTTGCCATCTCTGTCTCATTAGGTTCAAGAACCTTTGACATTGGAATCTTTAACTTCACTGTGCCATTGTACGTCGAACTGTTACCACCTGCTCCACCAGTAGAGCTTCCTACTTGGGTAACATACTGCGCAACAGGTAATACGTTGCTTGCAGCAGACGTTGGAAGCACAGCAGCAAGCTGGGCAACTATCATCGCAGCAACGACTATTAGCGCATGAAGCTTCTTAGACAATCTCTTTGCCTTCATCTTAATTCTCCTCCTTCTATTAAAAAAGCAGCAACACTCTGCCGCTAAAACTTAACGAGTAATTTATTAGACTAATTTTACAGCCTGTTAGACTTAAAGTCTACACGCAATATTCCATTTTAAAAGGTGATGCATGTATTTATTTTCATACACCACCTGTAGATTTATTAATTTAAATTAATATATTTTATTGTGCCAATTCCAAGCCGATCTGCAGATATCCTCTATCCCGTACTTTGCAGTCCATCCAAGCTCTTCTCTAGCCTTATCGCTGCAAGCATACATTTCTGCTATATCACCATCTCTTGCAGCTTCTATCTTGTATGGGATCTCTCTCCCTGAGGCTTTTTCAAAAGCCTTAATGGTTTCGAGCACACTGTATCCACGACCAGTTCCAAGATTATATGTATATACATTCGGCTGGCTATAAAGTTTTTTTATAGCCATAACGTGTCCATTAGCTAGATCTGTTATATGAATATAATCTCTAATACCTGTACCATCAGGCGTATTGTAGCTAGTGCCGAGCACTTTAAAGTACGGAATATCTCCATTTGCCGCAAGAGCAAGCGACGGGACGATATTGCTTGGAGACTTTCCATACATCTCGCCAATCAGACCACTCGGATGAGCGCCTGCCGGATTGAAATATCTGAGAATCACAATATTCCACCTATCATCAGCGGTGAATACATCCCTTAGCATCTCCTCTTGTACCCACTTAGTCCGACCATAAGGATTTGTACAATTCCCGGTCTCACAACCTTCGGTAACTGGTACAACGCTTGACTCACCATATACATTTGCGGATGAGCTAAGTATAATCTTGCGCACCCCATAGTTATCCATAACCTCAAGCAGTGATGTAGTGGACGCAATGTTGTTTCGGTAATATTTGAGAGGTGACTTAACCGCATCTCCGACAGCCTTATATCCAGCTAGATGTATAACCGCATCTAGCTCCTCTCTTTCAAATAGATCCACAAGAAGCGACTTATCGCAAATATCTATATTATAGAACGGAAAATCTCTTCCCGTAATTTTTCGAATTCCCCGAGAGCGATTCTTCACTGGAATTACTAAGGTTATCAGCTATTACGATATCGAATCCCGATTCGAGAAGCGTAACAGCAACATGACTACCAATATACCCTGCGCCACCAGTGAGCAGAATTTTTTTCTTATAAGCTTTGTTATCAATATTAATATCTGACATTTTTCCAACCTCAATACCGTATAAATAACTTCTAAAATCGCTTATGGTGATACATTATAGATTTTCTCAATATCAAAGTCTATTATATAGTTAAAATAAATACATGGCATCCTGACGATATTCGCTGTTTTCTTGAACATTCCACCGCTTTACACGTTGCAAAGTTCGGAAAAATCATTTTTTATGACTGATATATCATTTTAAGCCACTAATTTGTGTGAACCTTTCTTGAAGTCGGTCTTTTATGCAACCTATAATTATTTTATCACGAATAGGCTATTATATGAGCTATTCAAATATTTAAAAGAAATTATTTATCACTAGAAGGAGTTATCTTTATGGAAAAGTTTTTTAAACTTAAGGAACACGGTACTACCACTAGTACTGAGATTATTGCCGGAATTACCACATTCCTATCGATGGTGTATATCCTGGCAGTAAACCCTAACATTCTCTCTGCTGCAGGCATGGACGGGGCGGCTGTTTTCACAGCTACTGCAGTTTCCGCAACTGTAGCGACACTATTCATGGCATTCTTCGCAAACTATCCTGTTGCACTAGCTTCAGGAATGGGACTAAACGCATACTTCGCTTACTCGGTCTGCATACCTATGGCCAAGGCAGGGATTAATGACCCATGGAAAATCGCACTTGCCGCAGTACTTATAGAAGGTATAGTATTCGTTCTTCTTTCACTAACTAGCTTCCGTGAAAAGCTTGTTAACGAAGTACCTGCTAACCTAAAGTATGGAATCACAGCGGGTATCGGATTATTTATCGTACTCGTTGGACTAAAGGGTGCAGGTATTGTAATCAGCAGCACTGCAACACTAGTTGATCTCGGTCACGTTGGAACACCACAGTTTGTACTTGCTATGATCGGATTCTTCTGTATCTGTGCTATGGTTCGCAAGAACGTCCCTGGTGCAGTTCTATGGGGAATCCTCATCACATGGATTCTCGGAATTATCGCAGAAAAGACTGGTTGGTACCACGTAGATCCTGCTGCTGGCGCGTTCTCACTAGTACCTGCAAAGATTTTCAGTATTCCATCCGCACCGCACATCGGACAGTTTGACTTCGCTTGGATTTCACAGAATCTGATTAACTTCTTAGTTATCACATTCTCGTTCCTGTTCGTTGACTTATTTGATACTGTAGGGAACACTTATCGGAGTTGCATCTAAGGGAAATCTTCTCGACGAAAATGGAAATCTTCCTCGTGCTAAAGGCGCTCTTCTCGCTGACGCATTCGGTACAATATTCGGAGCTATCGTGGGAACCTCAACAGTAACTTCATACGTTGAATCAAGTGCCGGAGTAGCTGCTGGAGGTAGGACAGGTCTTACTGCAGTTACATCTGCTGTTATGTTCGCAGTAGCACTATTCTTCTCACCAGTATTCCTAGCTATCCCTGGATTTGCTACAACTCCAGCGCTTATGTATGTAGGATTATTGATGGTGTCATCTATCAAGAATATCGACTTTGACTCTGATATCGCTGATACTGCTGCTGCATTCTGCGCAATCACCTTCATGCCTTTCACTTATTCCATAGCAAACGGAATCATGTTCGGTATGATTTCTTGGGTGCTACTTAAGGTTATCGGAGGAAAGATTAAGGAAGTTTCCCCAGTAATGTGGGTTTCATTTGCACTCTTCGCACTTAGAATCGGTACCTTAATTGCTGGAATCGGATTTCACTAAGTTGACTTTATTATAAGCAGCATATTGAATAAAAATATTAGGCGAGCTCCTTTGAGCTCGCCTTTGTTATATTTAAAAACACCCTGTTCGCAAACTTCCAAAATCGTTTATAATAGTACAGAAACCAACTTATGAAAGGACTGCAGCATGAACTCCGATAGACGAATACTACATTGTGATATGAATAGCTTCTATGCTTCTGTCGAGCTTTTGTCACGCCCCTGATATAAAGGATAAACCCGTTGCAGTCGCAGGAGATCCCGATAGCAGGCATGGAATAATTTTAGCCAAGAACGAACTTGCAAAAAAGTTCGGTGTTGTAACAGCCGAGACTATTCAGTCTGCAAAGAGAAAATGTCCAGAACTTGTAACAATACCTCCCCATCACGACAAATATCGCGAGTATAGTCATATGCTTAACTCGATATATTTGGAGTATACAGATCTTGTGGAACCATTCAGCGTTGATGAATCATGGCTAGATGTGACCGCTAGCGAAATGCTGCTCGGTGATGCGAAAATCATAGCTGACAATATAAGAGAGCGTGTGTACCGCGAACTTGGTCTCACACTATCTGCAGGTGTATCGTTCAATAAGATATTTGCAAAGATGGGAAGCGATTACAAGAAACCTAACGCAACTACAGTTATTTCAAGAAGTAATTTTAAAGAATTATTATGGCCGATGGCTGTTTCTGAGATGTTCTTTGTAGGCAGATCGACCGCTACTAAACTGAGCAGCCTTGGAATTCACACGATCGGCGACTTAGCTCATGCAGACCAGCAGCTGCTTTCCAGGACCTTTGGAGTCCATGGCGTAAATCTCTATAAGTACGCAAATGGTCTAGACGATGATCCCGTTAGAGCATACGACAATCGCGAGGACATCAAGTCAGTTGGACACGGCATGACATTTAGGCGCAATCTAATGGGTGCCGACGACGTAGGGATTGCCTTGACAGAATTAACAGACAAAGTCAGCACTCGCTTAAGAAGGCATGATAAATGGGCACGTGGTGTTAAAATAGAGATCACTACGCCTGAATTTAAAAGGTTTTCGAAACAAAAGCGATTACCGAGCCCAATCAGTAGCCCTGCAGCATTTAGAAATGCTGCAGTAGAGTTAATTAGCGATCTAAATTTTACGAATAAGCCAATAAGACTTCTTACTGTAACAGCAATAGACCTGACAGATTCACCGGACGATGGTCAGCTCACCATATTTACGATGGGCGCTACAACAGACGAGAAACAGAGAAGCGAAAAAGATGAAAATATAGCTAAAGCGATGGATGAGATAAGGGATAAATTTGGAAAATCATCGATAAAGTTTGCTCACGTAATCGGAAACGATATCGGGATTGACGAGGATTAGAATGAGACAAGGACAAAACAATTCATCAAGACGAAGGCGCAGAAAATCTACGAGAAAACGAGATGGCCTTCGCTCAAGGATTAAGAAATATTGGAAACGAAAATGGAGCTCATTTAAGCGCAAGTCTATACGCAAGATAAAGAAGAACAAGTTCAAGGTTGCATTTTCTATTATCGGGCTATTGGCGATTTTGATTGTGATCATTCTCCACTCTATGCGCAGCATCCCTTTTGAGTACGGCAATTTTACGCATGATGCTAGGTTTAAAGGATACGTGATATCCACGGGGATTGATGTTTCATATGCACAGGGAGATAATATCGATTGGCATAAAGTTAAGAAGTCCGGTGTCGATTTCGTATATATACGCGCTTGCTTCAGGGATGCTTCAAAGGGGAATCTCCATAAGGATACTAAGTTCGAAAAGAACATTAAAGGCGCATCTGATGCAGGTCTAATGGTCGGAGTGTACATATACTCACAAGCTACAACGACTGAAGAAGCAGCAGCCGAAGCCGATTATCTAGCTAACCTAGCAGACAAATACCGCATCGACCTACCGATAGTAATGGACTACGAGCTATATAACGGTGGCAGGCTGGCTAGAGCGATAAATTCTGGTTCCCTCGGAACTTCGGGAATAAACAAACGCTTTAGCATTTGCAAGGAGAGGCTGGAATCGCGGATACGAAACAATGCTCTACGGAAACTACGATTTTCTAATGCACTATGCGAGCGGGTACGAGCTATCGAGGAGTACAAATATTTGGCTCGCCCAGTATCATACGCAGGCTACATACAAAGGTAAATATATGATGTGGCAGAGCACCGATAAAGCTACTGTTCCAGGTATAAGCAAGAACGTGGATCTCAACTTCATGTATCTGAATCCAAAGGATACATATCGGTCTCTAAGATCTAGCGCAATTGGTAAGAGGTCAATTGAAAAATGCAATGTGCAGCTTAAAAGTCACAGCTCTAGGTATCTCGGATTTGCTGTTAAGCCTGGTATCGTGGTTTACGACCACGGCAAGGAGCTTATCGAAGATAAAGATTATAGAGTTGCATACATTAAGAACACATCTCCTGGCACAGGATATGCTATAGTTACAGGGATAGGCAAATACAAGGATTCTGTCATGACTAGCTTCAAAATCAAGAAGCTATTATGATGATGCAAGAATTGATATGCGAACATTGCATAACCTTGTGAGATAATGAAATTTCCAATTAAAGCAAAGGAAGATTATAAAATGAAATTCATATCATGGAACGTAAACGGCTTCAGAGCGGTTTTAAAGAAAGGCTTCGAAGAGATTTTTAATGAACTCGATGCTGACTTCTTCTGCCTTCAGGAAACCAAGATGCAGGAAGGTCAAGCTGACTTTCACCCCGAGGGATATTACGAATATTACAGCTACGCGGAGAAAAAGGGTTACTCAGGAACTGCGATTTTTGCAAAGAAGGAACCACTAAGTGTCGCGTACGGAATCGATGGAAAGCATAATGACGAAGGTCGTGTAATCACGCTTGAGTATGATGATTTTTACCTTATATGCGCATACGTGCCAAACGCTCAGAACGAGCTGAAGCGCATTGACTACAGGATGGAATACGAGGATGACCTGCGAGCTTATATGACTGAGCTAGACAAAGTGAAGCCTGTCGTATACTGCGGTGACCTCAACGTTGCACATCAGGAAATCGACCTCAAGAATCCCGAAAGAGTAATCGCGGAAGTGCTGGGTTCTCCGATGAGGAACGTGGCAAGATGACAGAGCTCCTCGCATCCGGATTTACTGACACATTCAGATATCTACAGCCTGAAACTACAGGGGGTATACTCATGGTGGTCATACCGCTTCAACGCTCGTGCCAACAACGCTGGTTGGCGCATAGACTACTTTATCGTGTCTAATCGACTAGAACCTAAAATCAAAGAGGCTTCTATATTAACTGATGTGTACGGCAGTGACCACTGCCCTGTCTCATTGGTACTTGAATAGCATTGGTGACCACAATATATGTGCTCCCACATGAACGATTGCACAATGATAATTTAGATACTAAAAATATACTTATGATAAAAATACTTGAAAATCAAGCTATTTAATTAAAACTAACACTAATATTTATGTATAAGTAGAAAGGGAAAAGTTATGAAAAAGATTACAGCATTTGAATACGCAGGCTGCCCATACTGCGTGCAGGGAAAAAAGGCTCTCGCTGATCTCATCGAGGAGAATCCAGAGTACGGCAAAGTCGAGGTTGAATGGATTGAGGAGAATGAACATCCTGAGATCATCGCAAACTACGATTACTATGCTACACCTTCGATGTTCATCGATGGTGAGAAGAAATATGAGGCTCATCTATTTGAAAGCTACGAGGAGTGCAGAGGTCACATCAAGGATGTGCTGGATGAGGCACTGCGGTAATAACGGATTTATGCTATATTCAACTAATTTTAGTAGCAGAAAAAAACAGCAACTTATTTATGAAGTTGCTGTTTTGTTTATATAATTTTTATAAAGAAGTAATAAAAGTTAAACCTCCTAATATCACTCCAGTTGCATTGGGAATGATGAGGATCCAGTCTTTTTTAGGTTCTTTTGTCCAACCATAGATTACCCAAATTAAACAAGAAGCTGCTGCGAATAGTGGTTGGAATGGTTGAGCTTTTTCTCCTTGTAAGTTAGCGATAATTTGTGGAATATATGCAACAAAGACAAGGATTCCAATAAAAGCTCCAATAGATCCGACAAAGCGATTAATTTTTTGTTTAGACATATAACACCTCCTAAATTTTCATTGTATCAGAGGGAAAAGATACTGTCAATAACACATGGTTCATCAAGTAGAGTATTTAAATCGTTTACCTTCATACATCCCCCATTGTTTTTTATGCCTTATCTTGTCATAATTTTTCTATTATTTAGTTCGTAATTTTCAATTTTTTTAGTAAATTTATTACAAACAAAAGAGCGAAAACCAGTTTTTAAGTCTTCGCTCTTTGTTCTTATTTATCAAACTTGAGGTTATTAAACTCTTTCTTGCGTGGATATGAGTCCTCGGAGAACTCCTCAGCCATATTCTTAATAGCCTTCTTCTCCTTCGAGCTGAGTTTAGTAGGAACCTCGATATTAACCTTTACATAGAGGTCGCCATATCTACCAGTTCTAGGGTTCTTAACACCCTTGCCCTTCAGCCTAAAGTTTGGATCCGTCTGAGTGCCTGGAGCCAGTGTGTACGAATATGTCTCGTTGAAACCCGGAACTTTAACCTTGTCACCGAGAACTGCCTGATCATATGAAATAGGCATCGTCAGATATAGGTCATCACCACGTCTCTTGTAAATCTTGTGTGGCTTTACGTTGATAACAATATACAGATCTCCGGACGGACCTCCATTTACACCAGGCTCGCCCTCTCCACGAATTGGAATGATGCTGTCGCTATCAACTCCTGCCGGAATATCAATTTTAAGTGTAACAGTCTTTCTAACTGAACCTTTGCCGTGGCAATCAGGGCAAGGTTTATCTATTACCTGACCAGTTCCACCGCATGCATTACAAGTAGTCACATTTTGGAAAGTACCAAAAGGAGTCTGCGATACACTAGACACCTGACCAGTTCCACCGCACTTCTCACAAGTATGCTTATGTGTTCCTGGGAGCTGTTCCTTCACCATTACAAGTTTTACATTTAACTTCTTTTGTTAGCTTGATTTCTTTTCTGCAGCCAAATATCGCTTCTGTAAACTCGATTGTAATCGACTTCTGTAGGTCATTTCCCTTGCGAGGACCATTCCTCCTAGCACTGCGTCCGCCGAAGCCACCAAAGCCACCGCCGAACATATCAAATATATCTTCAAAGCCACCGAAGCCACCAAAGCCTGCTCCTGCGCCACCACCGAAACCTGCATTTGGATCTACTCCTGCGTGTCCAAATCTATCATACTTATTCTTTTTATCAGGATCCGACAATACAGCGTATGCTTCATTGGCTTCCTTGAATTTTTCTTCAGCTTCCTTATCTCCTGGATTCTTATCAGGATGATATTTCATCGCCATCTTACGATATGCTTTCTTGATTTCGTCTTCGGAAGCGCCTTTCTGGATGCCCAGCACCTCATAATAATCTCTTTTTTCTGCCATATTATTTCCTTCCAACGATAAATTTATTAAATCAGTGAACTGCCGGCACTAGGTGCCGGCAGTAATCACCTGCTGTATTTAGACTTATTTGTCTTCGTCTACCACTTCATAGTCAGCATCTACAGTGTTGCCATTTGGACCTGCACTCTGTGCGCTGTCCTGTGCCTGCTCACCAGATCCTGCAGCACTTGCCTGAGCCTGCTGAGCTTCCTGATAGATTCTCGATGAAATTGGATAGAATGCCTGTGTTAGAGCCTCAATCTTAGCCTTGATATCTTCAACATCGTTAGCTTCTACAGCCTTCTTAAGGTCTTCCCTTGCAGCATCAACCTTAGACTTCTCATCAGCTGTAACCTTGTCACCGAGTTCATTCATCTGCTTTTCGGTTTCGAAGAGCATTCCTTCAGCCTGGTTCTTAACCTCGACTTCTTCCTTCTTCTTCTTATCCTCTTCAGCATACTGCTCAGCTTCCTTGATCTTAGCGTTAATCTCATCCTCAGAAAGCTTAGTTGAAGACGTGATCGTGATCTGCTGCTCTTTTCCAGTTCCTAGGTCCTTAGCACTTACATTTACGATACCGTTGGCATCGATGTCAAATGTAACCTCAATCTGCGGAATTCCACGAGGAGCTGGAGCGATACCTGTGAGCTGGAATCTGCCCAGTGTGATATTGTCGGCAGCCATCTCTCTTTCACCCTGCATTACGTGAACATCTACCGCTGTCTGATTGTCTGCTGCTGTCGAGAAAATCTGACTCTTCTTAGTTGGAATAGTAGTATTTCTCTCGATTAGCTTAGTTGCTACACCACCTAGTGTCTCAATTGAAAGTGATAGTGGAGTAACGTCGAGCAGAAGCACGTCATTTACCTCTCCTGTAAGTACACCAGCCTGAATTGAAGCACCTACTGCAACGCACTCGTCAGGGTTGATTCCCTTAAATGGTTCTTTACCGGTTACCTTCTGAACTGCTGCCTGAACTGCTGGAATACGAGTTGAACCACCAACGAGGATTACCTTAGAGATGTCAGCGTTAGTTACTCCAGCATCTGCCATAGCCTTCTTCATAGGCTCAATACTTCTATCCACTAAATCGCTAGTGAGCTGGTCAAATCTAGCTCTTGTAAGATCCATATCCATGTGAAGTGGGCCAGCTTCAGAAACTGTGATGAATGGCAGATTAATCTTAGTTGTCTGAGCACTTGATAGCTCTTTCTTAGCCTTCTCTGCAGCTTCCTTTAGTCTCTGTAGAGCCATGTTGTCTTTTCTAAGATCTATTCCGTGCTCTGCCATGAAGGAGTCAGCTAGGAAGTTTAGAACTGCGTTATCGAAGTCATCTCCGCCGAGATGTGTATCTCCGTTTGTAGCTAGTACCTCAAATACTCCGTCTCCTAGTTCAAGTACAGATACATCGAATGTACCGCCACCTAGGTCGTATACGAGAATTTTCTGTGATCCGTCAGCCTTGTCTAGTCCGTAAGCTAGCGATGCAGCTGTTGGCTCATTGATGATTCTCTTTACATCGAGTCCTGCAATCTTACCAGCATCCTTTGTAGCCTGCTTCTGTGCATCGGAGAAGTATGCAGGAACTGTGATTACAGCCTCTGAAACCTTCTCTCCGAGGTAAGCTTCAGCATCTGCCTTAAGCTTTCCTAATATCATAGCTGAGATATCTTGTGGAGTGTAGCTCTTGCCATCAATCTCTACAGTGTAGTTCTCACCCATGTGTCTCTTGATAGAAGCGATTGTTCTATCTGGGTTAGTTATAGCCTGTCTCTTAGCAGTCTCTCCTACTAGTCTCTCACCATTCTTGGTGAATGCAACTACAGATGGAGTCGTCCTTGCACCCTCTGCATTTGCGATTACCACTGGTTCTCCGCCCTCTAGAACGGCTACACAGCTATTTGTTGTTCCTAAATCAATTCCAATAATCTTGCTCATTTTATTTACTTCCTTTCATATAAGAAATCTTAATTTACTAATTTTATGTACTCGCCTTTTGTGCTACCGCACTACTTTGCGACAGTAACCATTGAAGGTCTAATGACCTTTCCGTTAAGGGTATATCCCTTCTGGAGCACGCTACAAACCTTATTGCTGTCGTACTCTTCACTATCTGCTGTCATAACTGCGTTATGCATACTAGGATCAAACTCTTCACCAAGAGCCTTTACCTCCACAAGTCCAGACTTCGTGAGCACTCCGAGCAATTGATCAAAGATAAGTTTCATGCCCTGTGCATAACCTTCTACATCTGTGGAATTATCAGTCGCGAGCGCTCTCTCGAAATTATCAAGCACCTCGAGTAGTTCAGTTACAATCTTTTCATTTGCATAAGAATGTATATCGGACTTCTCCTTTGCAACTCGCTTCTTATAATTCTGAAACTCTGCCATCAATCTGAGGTATTTTGCATCGCCATTCTCTTCAGCTTCCGCTTTCTTGCTATTATCTTCTGTAGCGACCTCCGAAGCATTATCCTCGGAACTTTCGGAGGATTCAGGCTGCTCATCTTCTTTTGATGTTGTTTCATTTTCCATATTGTTATCTATTGAATCTGAAGTTTCAGTCTTAAGCTCTTCTGTCGCTTTCGTCTGAGCTTCAGCTTGATCGCCATTAATCTTCTTCTCTTCAGTCATCCTTAATTTCCTTTCCCTCGCTTAGCAAGAACGATTTACTGAGGTTCTCAGTCAGATACTCCATAATAGAAGTAACCTCGCTGTAGTTCATACGTGTCGGTCCAATTACACCGATCTTTCCTATCAATTTACCATCTACATGATATGTCGCTGTTACAAGCGAGCAATCTTTCATCGAAGAATCGTTATTTTCATCTCCTATAGTCACGATTATTCCATCGTCACGCTGGAGCATGTCCTTCGCAAATTCATCCTTCTTGCTAACTAGCTCGATAAAAGCCTTTGCCTTATCAATGCTACTGTACTCAGGAATATTAAATATATTGGTCAAGCCTTCCATGTATAGATTGACATTGAGCATATCCTCAAGCGTCTTCATAAAGTTAGGCATAATCTTGCTTGCTAGCGGACTCATCGCCTCAAGGTCAGAATTGAAATCTGCGATAATCGATTTCTTAAGGGCCTCATCTATCGTAGTCCCCTTATAGTTATACGTCATCGACTTGCTCAAAACCTCTAGAGACTCAGGTGTATATGGAACATCCACTTTAAGCGTAGTATTGTTAACATTACCTGTATCCGAAACTATCATTAACACGATTGTGGCTTCATCTACTGGGAGTAGCCTTATGAACTTTAACGTGTCGCAGCTTGCTGATGGTGTCATCGCAAAGGATGCAAGTTTTGTAATATCAGATAGAAGCTCTGCGGCCTGCTGAAGTGTCTGATTAAACTCAGCCACACTCACCTGCATTCTCTCGTTAATAATCTCTTTTTCCTCTGGCGAAAGATCGTGCTTACTCATCAGACTATTTACATAGAGTCTGTAAGCCTTATCAGAAGGCACACGGCCTGCCGAAGTGTGAGGATGAGTCAGGTAACCAAGCTCTTCTAAATCAGCCATTTCATTTCTAATCGTAGCTGGGCTGACGCCTAGTCCATACTTCTTAGCAAGTGACCGCGAGCCAACAGGTTCCGCACTTTTAACATAATCAGTAATAATTGCCTGGAGGATCTGAAGTTTTCTCTCACTAATATCCATTGCTCTCCCTCCTGTCCTCAAATTTTCTGTTAGCACTCATCAATATGGAGTGCTAATCACTACACATAGTCTACTATCACAGCCCCCATGTGTCAACATATAAAATGAAATACTATATGTTTTTTTCGTGAAGTGCACATCAGTATATGTTCACACTAAAATAGACCTCGGCATATGCCGCGGTCTATTAATATTCATCTCAAAGGATTCTTTTAGAAGATTATTTCCTTACCTTCTGGCGGGCATTTCCGCTTATTGATTCATCTACGTTATTTACCTTCATGACCTGCATTCCCAGCAAATATAAACACCATATACTTAACATACACAAATGCTACGAACGCCGTTGCTATTACTGTCTCTGTTAGAACTATGTTGCTTAGCCATGGAAGTGGATGCCCCATGAGAGCAGAACATGCCATCGTCTGCTTTGTAGCAATCGCACTGATTACAAAAGGGAATGTGAAACCCGCAAAGCTCGGATAGAACTTCTTCAGCAATCCAAGAGAGACAACTAGAGAATATACATACAGTACTGTTGCGACTACGAACATCGCCATAAGCAGCGTAAAGTTCTTCACTTTGAACCGATTGAATATATGCTGCGATGCAAAGGCTCATAGGGGCCGCAAATATCCCACTAAGTGGTTTTACCGGTTCTGGCAGCGGATGCACTGCATACCTCTTGATAACTATTACAAGAAGTGGGATCAGTGTAATCAGGCCGAACCAAAATGTCGCTGCTCCAAATCCAGTCTTTCCATACGCAGGTGCAGTTACTCCTGCAACTGCAATTCCTACATATACGATGAACCAAGTCGTGAAGACCTTCTTCTGGTCATATTTTAGCAAGAACTTCGCTGTGAAATACACGATTAATATGACATGTAATACTATAGCGAATATCCAGACAAAGTATGCGCCTTGCCCTATAAATGGTTTAACGTAGGTACTGAGTATCATCAGTGCCATTGGAAAAGTTGCTGCTACTCCAGCCATTACAGGAGTATCCAAATCTTCTTTTATTGTACTCGGATATTTTACGAGCTTTAACAGTATTAAAACCAGTAAAAATGCCGCCAAGATTCCACAGATATTTCGAACCGTCTCCGAATAACTCTGTAGTAGATTTCCGAGGGCAGCTGTTCCAAGCATCACACCACATATGGGAAAAGGTACTTTCTTAATCATAATCACATTCTCCGTTCTCTACAAAAACAATTTTTAAGCTTCAAGTGGCGTAGTTCTAGTCTTGAGATAGTCGTCATGAGAAAGGACTTTGATTTCCCCAGTAGTCTCGATCCCAAGTTCACGAGCGAGTATTTCTGCGGCCTTGCAGCACACATTCCTGTATAGTAGATACACTGCGACTTATGACCACCCTGGCTCATATCAAATTCTCTTGTAAGAACACGGCAACATGCTGCCTTCTTTGTATTATTCTCTCTAAACCAGTCGTGAAGCTCATTCGTCATGCTCATACATTTTACAACCTCTGGATCCTTAGGTCCCCTTTGCTCATCTCTACCGAAGAACATGCTTATTGCCAGCACCCCACCGTTGAGAGCACCGCAGATACATCCAGATTTACCAACACCGATTGCCATACCAGATGCCATCTTGATAATCTCATGTGGAACATCTAGCTCAAAGTTATCCATAATAACTTCCATAACTGCCTCACAGCAGAAGAATCCCTTGCGATATGACTCTTCAGCCTCAGCCTGTACCTTCGCTAAATCGATAGATTTTGCATTTACTTTCATTTTGTTACCTCCAATCATACCTTCAAACGTATCATCCTTGTGATACATTCTTGACTATTGTAACAAACAATACTCTAAATACCTAAAAAATTTTAGATATATTAACAACTTCAATAATTGCTTTGATTTATCGGGCTTAAAATAAGAATAATCAATACCTTTTTATTTTGGACACTTTATCAAAGAAAAGTAACAAAAATAGCGACCTCCTAATAGTGGAAGTCGCCAAAGTTTAGTGACATATTATTGATATTTACAAAGGTAATATCATAGAAGCTATATCTATACTGTGCAGCGAACGATGTAGAGTCCATCCTGATATGTATCCACGTAGATGTACCCTCTATCATCTACTATGCAGTCCTCAGCATGTCCAACATGTGGTCCAGGGAATAGCGTACCTTCATCGATATCAAACCAAGTACCTTCTGGATCTGGTGGCATGAAGTAGGCAATCTCCTTTGGTACGAACGGATCTGAAACATCATAAATACGAAGACCCGCTTGGAAGTGACAGTTATACACTCTGTCATCTCTGCTCTCGAGGCAGTCCTGTCCGAACGCATCGAACATATTATGTGGTCCAAATACCACCCTCTGACCATCGATGATGTTGAAGTTCTCTCCGTGACACTTCTTATACGCTTCTGGTACCTCTGGGTATGGAAATACAGAGATGAGTGCTGGGTTCTCTTTATCAGATGTCTCAATCATTCCAATGATGTTCATAGGCTGACTAGTAATCTTATGGAACATTCCTTCTTCTCTATTGTTATCGAAGTACCATGTTCTCTCGCCTTCTGTGGTAACAATGGCAAATGGTCTATCCCCAAGAGGCATTGCTGTATGCACAGCTGCTCCCGACTGACCGTTACTGAATGGAGGATTTAGAGAGACGTTTCCAAGAAGTCTAGGTCTACTCTTGTCGTGCACATCGATCATGCAAAATCCTACATTAGGAAAAGCTGCATATACGACATCATCTTTTACCGTTATTGCATGTCCATTAGGGAGCTTCATAAATGGCTCAGTCCCAACCTCCGGCATGTCAGATGCCTTCTTGTTACCGAGATACTGTCCATCTGCCCACCAGCTTCCTACTTCTGTCGGATTAGTTGGATCCGATATGTCTACAATTCTTAGGATATACCCTCTGAAGTTGCGTTTACTACCCATAATATATGCGTAGTCTCCACCATTATAGAAGCTACGATGAACTCCAGGACCATCTTCGCACTCAAACTGTCCGAGCAGCTTAGGATTTAAAGGATCTGCCTCTATGTCGTAAATCTTGAATCCACCCCAATATGGTTGCTCGTGAGTGCCATGTAGAACTCTCATAGTACCACCATAGCAAGTGATCAATTTGCCATCAGCTACCTGCAGCTTAGCAAGACTCTGCCCGTCGTGAACTTCACCTACCCAATCTCCCTCAACCCACTTTGCAACTGGATTTGCAGGATCTGTAACATCGACGATATTAAACCCGTTGTCGCGGAAACAAGCGGTATAAAGATAATATCTGCCATCCTTCGTACGATGCATTCCCATCTGAAAACCCGGTTTCTTGTTCAGATCTGAATAACCGACGAACTCAGTGTTTTTAAAAAGCATCTGTTCTCTTCTAGACATGTTACCCTCCTTATATTTTATATATAAATCTCATACTTAACTAATTGATGACTATAGACTATCACTTAAATAGCCCTATTAGAACCCACAAAAATCGAATAGGTATCAATGCGCATTTTGCATTGATACCTATCATTCTTCAACATTTTTGTTATTCATGTTCTACGACTATCTATTCTTTGAAGTGTCGCTTAAGCTCTTCTTTAAATAATTTAACCTCTCTGTTCGGTGCATTTTCGTGCCAAGCCAAGGCGACATTCGCTTTGCTGCCTATCCCAATCGAATGAATTTCCGTTCCACCTCCAACAGATACCCATTCGTCTGCCAGTATGATACCTCTTGCATTTTGCACATTTGCAAACATCGACTCAAGATTAGGAACCACTTCAATCTCTGGTATAAAGTTGTACGGTCTAAGATTAAATCCTATGAGCGAGATAATTTCACGCAGCTTTGGATCTTCGGCGACAAACATCTTTGCACCCTTTAACTCCTTTGGACTATTCACCTTCCTATCTAGAAGTTTATGTGAATAGATTATAGACCGATTAACTTCGGTCACGACTTCATATTCAATTCCCAATTCCGAAGTGCCCTGCATATAATCATCTAGTGACAACACTGCATCTAGCTGTCCTGACTGAAGCTTGTTCATGAGTGTCTCAAAGCTAAGGCATTCAATTCTAACCGAGAAAGTCATCATATGTCTTACGGCATCTATCTATCACTTGCGGGAGAAAATGCGATATATTCCACCCGATATTGTATCCGAGCCTCAGCTCATGCGTCTCGTCCCTAAGCGATTCTCTAGTTTTGGCAAGTTCAGCATCGAACCTCTTAAAAAGACTATAGTATTTCTCACCAGCGAGTGATAACTTAATACTTCTAGAGTTTTCCCTGTCAAATAATATCACCCCTAGCTCATCCTCGAGTCCCTTAATCGCACGACTGACTTGGGATTGTGGCACATAGAGCTTTTCAGCGGCCTTTGTGAAATTAAGAAGCCGAGCTGCTTCTACAAAAGCTTTTATCTGTCTATCGTTCATAGTCTATCTCCGCTTTATGTATATCCTATTTTGACTTTACTTCCTTCCAGCTATCGCCATATAGCTTAGTCGTATCAGGGTCGAGATTCCTTAGCAGCGTACAGCGAGCAATCGTCTCCTTGCTAGGAAATAGCGCTGGATTAGAAACGTATTTTGAAGGAATCATTTTGATCGCTGCAGTATTCGGAGTCGTATAATATAAATAGTCAAAATTACGCTTCGCTACTTTCGCTTTGCACATGTAGTTTATGAATCTTTCTGCATTTCGCTTATTGCGGGCACTCTTAGGCACAACCCAAGAGTCGATGAAGAACTCCGATCCCTCCTTCGGAACTACAAACTCAATATCTTTATTGAGATCGTGCGTGTAGTTGTATTCACCATTCCACACAACACCAATTGCAGCTGATTTATCGGCTAGCAGATCTCTAGCCGAATCATTTGCGTATTTATATACTAGCTTCTTCTGCTCCTTAAGTGCGTTCTTCGCCTCTTCGATTTCTTTAGGATTTGTGGTGTTAGGTGAATAGCCAAGTCTTAGGAGCGAGATTGCAAAGGCATCGCGCACACTATCCTGCATGACTATGTTATTCTTAAAATCAGGGTCCCATAGTGCGTTCCACGAGTCTATCTTCTTACCCTTCACCATCTTCTTATTGTATAGAATCCCTGATACTCCAACCAGATATGGAACAGAATATTCATTGCCTGGATCATACTCCTCGGCTTTTCTCATGTAGTCCTCATCAAGATTTTTAATGTTTCTAATATTCTTTGTCCAATTTCTGCAGCAGATTCTCGCCCTTCATCTTGCTTATCATATAATCGGACGTGCACACTACATCATAGTTCGCAGAACCATTCTTTATTATAGGGTACATCTCCTCTGCAGTATCATATGTATCCTGAATTACTCTTATTCCAGTATCAGCTTCGAAATCCGCAACAACCTCCGGGTCGTAGTAATCTCCATAGCTGTATACATAAACTTCTCCATTTTCGCCACTTCTACATCCTGTCATTGTAAGAAGTAGTAGTAGTATTAGAGAACCCATTATCAATTTCTTCATGCCCTTTTTGGCTCCTTATCCCTATTCACGTTGACGATCAATAATGCTACTAGAGCTATCAAAAATATAATCGTAGATAGCGCATATAACGACGGTCTGATGCCGATTTTTACCTCGCTATAAATGAGAGTCGATATAGTATTGATGCCTGCACCCCTGGTAAAGTGTGTAACTACGAAGTCATCTACTGACATCGTAAACGAAAGAAGCGCACCAGACATTATTCCCGGCATGAGTTCAGGAAGAACGACCTTTCTAAAACGCATATGATCGTGAAGCCCCGAGGTCCATCGCCGCTTCAAAAAGTGTATCCGTCCTCTTGTTAAGTCTCGGCCGAACAGAAAGTATCACGTACGGTATACAGAACGTAACATGTGAGAATAGTATCGTCATATAGCCGAGCGATACCCCAAATAGCAGGAACGATAACATCAGAGAGATACCAGTTACGATATCTGCGTTAAGCATAGGTATGTTGTTCACTGCAAGGAGGGTCTGCTGCGCACCAGGCCTTAGCGACTCAATCCCGAGCACTGCCAAAGTTCCGATGACAGTTGCGATAAGTGAAGCTAGAATGGCTATTGAAAATGTATTTACAATAGCTCCAAGTATGAGTCTGCTGTGGAACATCTCCTGGTACCACTTCAGCGAAAATCTCGTAAACACCGACATCGAACGGCTCTCGTTGAACGATAGGAATATGAGCGTTAAAATCGGCAGGTACAGGAAGAGCATTATTATTATCAAATACATGTTTCCAAAGAATTTCTTCATAATAAATGATCCTCCTCTCCGTTGCCAAATTTCTGGACTATAAGCATGCTGACGATGATAAACACCATCATAACTAGCGAAAGTCCAGAGCCTAGATACCAGTTTGAGTTCACAGTGAATTCCTGTTCGATAATATTCCCAATCAGATTAACCTTGCCACCTCCAAGCATGTTAGATATTACGAATGTAGTGAGTGCTGGGATAAAGACCATAGTCACTCCACTTGCAATTCCAGGGATACTTAGCGGGAAGATAACTCTTCTGAACACATAGAATTTGCCTGCTCCAAGGTCATATGCTGCCTCAATCAGGCGGTTATCGATCTTGGATACGACGTTATAAATAGGAAGCACCATAAATGGCAGGAAGTCGTATACCATACCGAGCACCACTGCTCCAGGTGTTCCCATCATCTCCTGTCTATTTAGTCCTATGGATGTGAGCACAGAATTGATCACTCCCTGTCTCTCGAGGAGAACTTGCCATGCCATAGTTCTGAGCAGGAAATTCATCCACATAGGAAGTATAAAGACAAATATCATAAAACCTTGCTTGCCGAACCTGCTTTCCCTCAAAATTAAAGCCATAGGAAAAGCCAGCACAAGACATACCAACGTGCTCACAACTGAGAGCAGCAGCGACATGCCGAGCGCCTCTAGGTGCTGCGAATTAAACATCGCCGTGATATTTTCAAATGTAAAGGCACCGTTTCTATCGGTTATTCCGTAATACGCAATTGTCAAAATCGGGATTATAGTCCCTGCGATTATCCAGATGACGAAAGGTGCTGTATATCCTTTTTTAGATATCAACTTCCTGTGCCTCCTCGTCCTCTGATGTAGGCTTGTGCATTATCTGAATGTTTCTCAGGTCGCACATACATACCTATCGTCTCACCAACTTCATGAGAATCATAGTTCTGGAGTAGCCACTCCACCTTACCATCCTCACTCTGCACGAGCATCTCGTAGTGAACTCCGATGAACAGCTTTGCTGATAATCTTGCCGTTCATGATGCCTTCTCCATACTCGCGAATCTCTATATCCTCGGGTCTAATTACCGCATCGACAGGCTGACCGACATTAAATCCATTTTCCCTGCCATCAATACATTTAAATACATGCCCGTCTATCTCAACGAGCTTATCATCCACCATCTTGGCATCGACGATATTGCTATCTCCGATGAAGTCTGCTACAAAAGCATTTTCAGGCTCATTATAAATCTCTTCAGGTGTTCCCATCTGCTGAATGTAGCCATTGTTCATAACGATGACAGTGTCTGACATCGTCAGGGCTTCTTCCTGATCGTGAGTAACGAATATAAATGTAATGCCTAGTTCCTTTCTTGAGTCTAACGAGCTCGTACTGCATCTCCTGTCTGAGCTTAAGATCAAGAGCCCCAGTGGCTCATCTAGTAGCAGAACTCTAGGTTCATTAACTATCGCACGCGCCATAGCAACCCTCTGCTGCTGACCACCTGACATCTTGTCGACTCTTCTATTTCCATAACCGTCGAGATTAACGAGCTTAAGTCCGTATGCGATTTTATCCTTTATGTACTGTTCGGATTTACCGCTTACACGTAGTCCAAAAGCGATGTTCTCCTGCACTGTCATGTGCGGGAACAACGCGTAGTTCTGAAATACTGTATTTACATTACGCTGATTCGGTGGGACATTGGTTATATCCTTGCCGTCAAAAATTACTTTCCCTATATCAGGAGTCTCAAATCCTCCGATGATACGCAGGGTCGTGGTCTTGCCACATCCCGATGGTCCTAGCAGCGTTACAAATTCGTTCTCCTTGATTGAGAGCGAGATATCGCTTAGCACCTCGTGGTCGCCGTAGCTCTTCCCTATGTTGTCAAGTCTGATTAACTCGTTCAAAATCTTCCTCCAATGTTGCTGTCTAAAAGCATTATCCTATAGTTCTAGAAACTAGGTGGCGAACTCACCCATATAATCTCAGCACCCTTGCCAGAGCTTATATAATGCTCTTGCTCTGGGTATATATAGAACGACTCGCCCTTTCCCACATGATATGCATCACTACCTATATGTACATCTATACTACCTTTGATGACGTATCCGAATTCCTCGCCTTCATGAGGGTTATCAGGTATCGTTGTGCCACCAGCACCTATGGTCACTCTTATGGGTTCCATGTTGTTCTTTTGAGCATTTGGAACAATCCATTCTATAGTACTTTTATGTCGTTCATCTTCCTTAACGAAGTAATCCTCTCTGTTAAATACGACCTGCGGTCTCTCCTTCTCTGAGAAGAACGACGTGAGGTCTGTGCCAAGAGATATAACGATGTCCTCTAGTGTCGCAATCGATGGAGAGGTCAGATCTCTCTCCACCTGTGAAATAAACCCCTTCGATAGTTCTGCCCTATCTGCGAGTTCCTCCTGAGTGAGTCCCCGTTCTATTCTAAGCTCTTTAATTTTCTCTCCGATTTCCATCTATCGTCCAATCTAAATGCTTTGTATTTGCAGTATATCCACATAAAAATGCTTGTAATATTATTTACTGCCATGCATTATAATAAATAATTAGTTTAGTATTTGTAAACCAACATCACTATTATAATCACATTAACTACAGTGTCAATATATTAATCTCTAATCTCAATATATTAAACAAAGTATCTAGGCAAATAAAGAGCCCCAGTCCTCTCTCTCGAGATTTCTGAGGCTTTTTTTCTATATATAGTATCAATATAGATGCGTGACACTACTTCTCAATATCGTGCAGCATCTGCATTATAGACTCGTCGAGAGCTGTCGTGTCAGCAAACTCGATTCGTCCCTGATCGCTCAGTGTAGCTAAATCAGGATTGATTGGGAGCTTTGCAAGCACTTTGAGCCCATTCTCTGATGCAATTTCGTCTACATGGCTCTTTCCAAGATCTCGTACTTCTTGCCGTTATCCGGGCACTCGAAGTAGCTCATATTCTCAACAAGACCCAAGATAGGAACATTCATCATCTTCGCCATCTTTACTGCCTTCTCAACTATCATAGATACGAGCTCCTGTGGTGATGTAACTACGATGATTCCATCGATTGGAAGTGACTGGAACACTGTGAGAGGCACATCGCCTGTTCCAGGTGGCATATCTATGAACATCACATCGAGATCTCCCCATGCTACATCTGTCCAGAACTGTGTTACAGCCCCTGCGATTACAGGGCCTCTCCACACTACTGGGTCACTTTCGTTTTCTGTGAGCAAATTGAGCGACATAACTTTAATCTCTGATGCACTCTTACCTGGAATAATACCAATCTCACTGCCGTAAGCCTTATCATGTATACCGAACATCTTTGGAATTGAAGGTCCTGTGATGTCAGCATCCATAACTCCAACCTTGCATCCGTTTCTATTAGCCGTTACAGCTGATAATGCGGTAACCATCGATTTACCAACGCCACCTTTACCACTGACAACTGCTATAACCTTCTTAACACTGCTATGCTCATTTAGCTTCTCATGACCACCATGCGCACCGCCTTCTCTTGATGGGCAGCTTGACCCGCAGCTTGAACAATCATGGCTGCAGGATTCAGGTGTCTGCATATTATCTGCCATTTCATTCCTCCTATATATCCAATTACCTATATGTTAATCGTGCTCATTTATTGTACTACAAATTCAGAAATTCCTAAACGTATTCTTGTCCGTTCATCCTATCAACGTAGTGACAAGCCTTCGTTGCAGCAATGGATCCGTCGGACACTGCAGTAGTTAACTGCTTTAATTCCTTTGATCTGCCATCTCCAGCTACGAACACGCCAGGAGTACTTGCTTCACAGGTTTCACCGATATCGAAATACCCAGCCTCATCAGTAGCTACAAGATTTGCAAAAGGCTTTCCATTCGGAATCTTGCCGATAGCTACGAAGAGAGCACTGACATCGATATCCCTAGTTTCACCTGTCTCGTTGTTTTTGACGGTGATCGACTCCAGCGCCTTATCTCCGTTCACGCCTACAACATTGCTAGTCATTACAAACTCAACATTATCAAGTGCTTTCAGCTCATCTACAACTGCCTGCTCCGCTCTGAACCTATCTCTCCTGTGAATTATAGTGACCTTCGAACAGATATTGGCGAGAAATGCCGCATCTTCTACAGCTGTATTTCCCCCCGCCATATACTGCGACTTCCTTGTTCCTGAAGAACGCACCGTCACACACTGCGCAGAAAGAAATTCCACGGCTTATTAGACCATCTTCACCAGAAATTCCCATCTTTCTATTATCAAGTCCAGTGGCAAGCACAACGGCTGTAGCTTCATACTCGTCGCTATTACCCTTAATCTTGAACGTTCCTCCCTCAGTCTCTGGCGCAGTAACTTCAGTTATTTCATCCATGATGATTTCTGCGCCGAACGATTCAGCCTGCGACTGAATCTTCATTGCATACTCTGCACCGTTCATTCCTGGCGCAGCAGGAAAATTATCTATAGAATCTGTGAAAGTAATCTGCCCTCCTATAAGTCCACGCTCGATAACTGCAGTTGACTTGCCTGCTCTAGCTGCATAAATTCCTGCAGTAAGGCCGGCTGGTCCTCCGCCAATAATTGCAACATCATACTTCTTTCCCATCTCTAGTACCTCCGTATAATTGATTCCTTATGTATGTATTCTTACGATGAACCTATAGCACACCGTTATTATCTTAAGTTCATTATACCTCATGAACTTTATGGATTATGAAAATTCTGTGATTTTTAATTTTGTGCAATCTAATTTTATAGTTTAGAACTATATCATTTTTGTTGATAAATTCTTGAATTATCTGACGACTAGTAGTATATTATTAGCAGACAGCACTAGAGAGTGCTAACAGTGAGATAAATAATCTTATGAAAGAAGGTTTTGATATGGAAAAAATGAAATTTAAAGCGGAGTCGCAGCGACTCTTAGATATGATGATCAACTCTATCTACACCAACCGCGAGATATTTATGAGAGAGCTTGTCAGCAATGCGAGCGATGCGATTGATAAGCATTATTATAAGGAAGCCGAAGATGGCTGTACAGGAAAATCTAGAGATGATTACGAAATCAGAATTGCAGTTGATAAAGACGCGAGAACTCTTACAATCTCAGATAACGGAATCGGTATGAGCAAAGAGGAACTTGAAAATAACCTCGGAATAATTGCCAACAGCGGTTCTCTTAAATTTAAAGCAGATAACGCTGAATCGATGAAGGATGTAGATATCATTGGTCAATTTGGTGTCGGCTTCTATAGCGCGTTTATGGTTGCGAAGAAAATTCAAGTAATCTCTAAGGCCTATGGCTCCGACCAGACATATATGTGGGAGAGCGAAGGTGCCGAAGGCTTCACAATCGACAAGGCAGAGCGTACAGATGTTGGAACTGACATAATCATATATCTTAGGGATGATACTGAAGACGATAAATACTCCGAGTTCCTAGACGAGTTTAGGATTAAAAGCATCATTAAGCAGTATTCCGACTACATCCGTTACCCAATCGTAATGAACGTTACAAAGCAGCGACAGAAACCAGCCTCTGAGGAAGAGATGAATTCTGAGGATTATAAGCCTGAGTACGAGACTTATACTGAGGACGAAAAACTCAACAGCATGGTGCCTCTATGGAAGATGAAAAAAATCGAAATAACAGATGATCAGTATAGTGACTTCTACAAAAAGACATACATGGCATGGAGCGATCCGCTAAAAGTAATCCACACTAATGTTGAAGGTGTAATATCATATGATGCACTGCTATTTGTACCTAGCGACGTGCCTTTTAATTACTATAACAAAGACTTTAAGCCAGGACTTCAGCTCTACTCGAGTGGCGTCCTAATCATGGATAAATGCGAGGATCTTCTACCAAGTTACTTTGGATTTATCAGCGGTCTAGTTGATTCTCCTGATTTATCGCTAAATATCTCAAGAGAGATGCTCCAGCAAGATAGACAGCTTCGTGCTATCGCACAGAGACTAGAGAAGAAACTGCTACAGACTTTCGGAGAGATGCGAGATAAAGAAAGCGAGAAGTATGAAAAGTTCTTTGAGAGCTTTGGAATCCAGCTCAAATACGGAGTATATGATAACTTCGGAGCAGATAAGGATAAGCTTAAGGACTTGCTTCTATACTATAGTAGCACCACCGAAAGCATGACTACGCTGAAAGACTATGTCTCAAGGATGGCTGACGACCAGAAATACATATACTATGCTGCTGGTGAGTCGAGAAGTAAAATTAAGATGATGCCGCAGATGGACCTCTTTGCAGATAAGGGCTATGAAGTTCTTTATTGTACTGATAATATTGACGAATTCGCATTTATGGCGATGAGAGAATACGATGGCAAAGAGTTCAAGAATATATCCGACAAGGATTTAGGATTTGAGAAAACTGAAGAGGAGGTAAAAGCTCAAGCGGATAAAAAAACGAAGCGGCGAAGAGTACACTGGGTGCGATCAAAGAAGCCCTAGGCGATAAGGTATCATCTGTAATCCTATCGACCAGACTCAAGAATCATCCTGTATGCTTTCGCAACATCTGACGGAGTGTCTATTGAGATGGAGAAAGATCCTCAAAGCTCAAGCAGCAATGTCTGGTAACAAAGAGCTATCAGGCGTTGAAGCAGATAAAGTCCTTGAGCTTAACGGCGACCCTACCGTTCTTTGATGCTATTAAGAAGGCCGTAGAAGCCGGAGATAGTGACAAAGTGAACGACTATGCAAATCTCCTGTATGATCAGGCGCTTGTGCTCGAAGGTATGCCAGTTGAAGATCCGCTAGCATTTGGAGAGAGAATCTGTAAGCTCATGAAGTAAGCTGCTTCCCCTGCCAAGTAATATCATAACAGCAGGGGACTTGTACTTCTAATGCTAAATCCAGACACATAATCTCTATGTAAAACAAGACCGTGGCTTTGCAGCCACGGTCTTTGTTATTTGCTTAATCCATCGGATAGCCGATAAACAGGTGCTACTGTGCTGCCTGTCCTGCCTGAACAGACTTGATTGCTGTGAACATTCCACCCATCATTGCATCTAGGAAGTCAACGTTGCTGTTAATATCAGTTGTCCATTCGCCCTTGTCGTTCTTTGTACAGTTGATAGTAACTGTCTTCTTGTAAGACTTATCCTTTACGCTGTTTAGGTTCTGGAACATCAGATTGTAAACATAGTCCTTAACATCTGTTGTTGCAGTAATCTTTCCGCTCTTAGCGTCAGATACTACGGTATCATAAGTAGTCTTGTAAGCTGCACCGAAGTCGTATGTCTTAATCTCAACCTTTACAGTTGCTTTCTTTCCATCAACCTTCTCGTCCTTTACTTCATAATCGAAGTCCTGAACCTTCTTGATGAACTTGTCATACTCTTTTCCATACTTCTGCTCTAGAGTTTTGTCGTTGAATAGCTTAGAAACGTTCGAAGAAGTCTTCTCAGTCTTAATCTGCTTGAGGTTATCCTCTACAACGCTCTTAGGTGACTTGCTGCCACAAGCTGTTAGCGCAAACATAACTAGTACAAGCATGCTCACAATAAGTAGTGTCTTTTTCTTCATTATAGTTCTCCCTTTCGTGACTATTTTATCGCCTTTCGGCACTCTCCATTAAACACTGTTATACCGTACTTGTCAAGTGCGGATAATAAGATAGAGGCGTATTTCCTTGAAATTTCAAGCTTATCTCGATAATCAGCGAGAGTGAATCCTTCTGGCTTTTCAGTTCCAAGTTCACGTACAGCTGCAGTTGCTATATCCCATGCTTTGGTATCGATATAGTAGCTTGCATCGAGTTTAAAGATCTCTCCTCGTGACACGAGCTCATTTTGAATGGCGCTAGCAATATCTTTGTTACCTGCGAGTTCATATATATCTTCATTTTTAATCGTTTCGACGCCAGCTTTATCATACATTTTCTTAATATCATCCATCAGGGCAAGCTGCTCATCTGAGAACTCAACCTTGAAACCTGCAACCGAAATCGTCTTCTCCTTGTCCTCGAGCATCCCCGAATCTAAGAACTTAGAAATAATCGCCTGCCCTAGCTTATCATCCTCGATATGGCGATATTCCTTAATTCTGCTTAGCAGCTCTCTCTTAGGGATTCCATCTACCATAGGATTCTGGCTATGATACTCTTCGATTATCTTTGAAACAGTATCCTCGAGTATTTTTAACTTATCTTCGTTTACGATAGAGCCATCTGCAAGTATTACCACCCTGCCTTGGTCGGTGAGTGATTTAATAGCTTGTTTTATTTCAGAAGCCGTGAGTCCAAGCTCCTGCCCAAGCTCACACTCTTTATAATACTTCCACTTTCCGGCCTTTAGATGAATGATATCTCCTATATCGCCAGCAGCAAGTATCTCAAAGTCAGAAATCACATCGTCACGGTTTCTCTTATGTTTCTCTGGATTTGCATCAAGCACTCTACCACCACCAACTGTAATTACTGGTGAGTAAAATCTGACAATGAACTTATCTCCTCTTCTAACTGCTATAGGTTCTTCGAGTCTTAACTGTACAAAGGCCTTGTCCCCACTCACCATAACATCTCTGTCCATGATAATGACCTTAGCTAAAACCTCCGTACTACCGGTGTAAAGATGAACTCTGCTGTTATTAAGTATCTGCCTATCGCTGCTATTAAAAACGCTCATTTCCACGTCGAGCATATTGGTCACAGTAACCGCACCTGATGCAGCTAATACAGAGCCTCTAAGCACATTTTCCTTCTTGACACCAGATAGGTTCACAGCCGTTCGCTGTCCAGCAACCGCCTCATCAGTATCGTTGCCATAAGTCTGGATTCCTCTTACCTTCACAGGCAATTCCTCAGGATATATATTCAGGTCATCATTGAGTTTTAACACACCATCCACTAGAGTTCCTGTGACGACAGTTCCAAATCCCTGCATAGAAAAAACTCTATCTATAGGCAGTCTGAATAGCTCAGGCTCCTCGCGTCTCTTCGACTCACGGTCACATTTCTTTAATATTTCTGCTTTCAGAACATCGATGTTTTCGCCTGTCTTGGATGAAACAGCTATCATGGGTTTTCCCTCAAGAAAAGAGCCCTTAAAATATTCCTTTACATCCTCGACTAGCATCTCAAGCCACTCCTCGTCCACCATATCCTTTTTGGTGATTGCGATGATACCATCATCGATTCCGAGCGCTTGCAATATTTCAAAATGCTCTTTAGTCTGTGGCATGATACCTTCATCTGCTGCAACTACAAATAACACGAAGTCAACACCACCGATTCCAGCAAGCATATTTTTGATAAATTTCTCATGCCCTGGCACATCAATTACACCGATATTATAGCCTGCATCATTATCTATGTGAGCAAACCCGAGTTCGATGGTAATTCCACGCTTTCTTCTCTTCGGATAGTCTATCTGTATCGATACCAGAAAGAGCTTTAATCAGCTGCGTCTTGCCGTGATCGACGTGACCAGCTGTACCAATAATTACGTTCTTCATCTATTCCACTTCCCTTAGCGCTGCTGCTATATCATCAAGCTCGCGGTCAAGCACAGTTCTTACTGAGAACAGCAGTTCATCCTCGTGAATTCTTGCGATTACAGGAATTTCATGCTTTCTAAGTGTCCTCTCAAGTCCCTTAGTAGTAGTTTTATCTGATGTCACAGCTACCGCAACACCTGGTAAAAATACCATCGGAGCAGACCCACCACCAATCTGGTCATCTGCATCAACAATTTTAACATTGAGCTTGCTATTTGACGTACGGATCTTGTCAGCTAAACTCTCAGCTCTTTCGAGCAGAACTTCGTGAGTTGTCGTAATCATGCGGAGCACCGGGATATCACGCATCGCGACTTTTGTATCCCTATATTTCTTTTAGCGTCTCTTCCATCGCTGCAAAAGTCATCTTATCCACTCTAAGTGCACGTGCCAGAGGATGCTTCTTCATCTTCTCGATAAACTTTCGTTTTCCAGCGATAATCCCAGCTTGAGGACCACCGAGAAGCTTATCACCACTGAATAGAATGACATCGATTCCCGTACCTAGGGACGCAGGCACATTAGGCTCGTCAAGTCCATAATCAGCGAGGTTCACCATCAGTCCATTACCCATATCGAAGATAACCGGGATATCGTGCTCCTTGCCAATAGCAACTAAATCATCGAGTTCAGCCTCTTCAGTAAATCCCATGATTTTATAATTGCTGGTGTGGACCTTCATGAGGGCGCCAGTGTTTTCATTTATCGCCTTTTCATAATCACTAGGCTTAGTCTTGTTGGTAGTCCCAACCTCATGAAGAGTCGCACCGCTCTGCTCCATGATATCAGGAATTCTAAACGCTCCTCCTATTTCAACTAGCTCACCTCTCGATACCACGACCTCATGGCCCTCCGCCATAGCAGAAAGCACAAGCATCGTAGCGGATGCGTTGTTGTTGACGATCATGACATCCTCAGCACCGGTAAGTTCAACCATGAGTTCCTGCAGAAATATCATGTCTTGAACCACGCTTTCCTAACTTAACATCGTATTCGAGATTCGAATATCCTCGCGAAACCATCTCTACATTGCGCACTGCATCTTCACAGAGTGGCGCTCTACCGAGGTTTGTGTGCAAGATGGTTCCTGTTGCATTAATTATTCCGTGCAGATGATTCACTTCGTCAGCTTCGAGTCTATCCTTAATCTCATCAGCGATATACGAGATGCTTAGTTTCTTCACGTCATAATGCTCTAGTTCATCATCGCTTAGAGCAAGAATTTCGCACGCACCCTCATCTATAACCTTTCTGGCCATAGATGTTACAACATCTCTTCCGCTTTTCTCGAAGGCATTAGAAAAGAGGTGCTCTTTAAGCACCTCATCTATCTTCGGAATCTGTCGTAAAACTTCATTTCTTTTCATATTATTACTCCCATGCAAACTTAAATGGCGGGAGTGCGTGGGAATCGAACCCACCCGAGAAGGTATCAGCTCCTCATATCGGTTTTGAAGACCGTAAGGCACACCAGCACCTATCCACCCCCAAGTTACATACTTTGTCATTATATCATCAAAGCTAAAGCCTATCAACAGATAGTTGAATGGATATGCGCCATTTGCGGATACTATAACAGAATTTTTGTATTAGCTCATAACTCATTTATCATCGCCTTTTATAAAGATTCGCATGTATATTAATAAGCACCACATCAACTATATAACCTCTTTATGATATAATAAGAAACACTCATTTCTAATAATGGAACTATTATTTCGTGGGAGGCTTTTGATGATTTATCTAGATAATGGAGCCACTTCCTTCCCTAAACCACAGGAAGTTGCTGATGCAGTCTATGAATATATGACTAAGGTTGGAAGCAATATCAACCGAGGAGGTTATGAAAAAGCTTATTCGGCAGCCGAAGTAGTCCTCGAGACCAGAGAGATGATCGACTCGATGATGAATGGATATGGCGCGCGCAATGCAATATTTACACCTGGCAACACGTATGCGCTCAACTTTTTAATAAAGGGTTTAGCTCGAACAGGAGATAAATTCCTCACTAGTCACATGGAACACAATGCAGTCTATAGACCGCTGCACCAGCTTCAGGAAGATGGTGTAATCGAGTATGAATGCATGCCTTGTAACGAACTTGGACAGCTCGATCTTGATAAAGCTCTAGATATGATCACTCCAGATATCAAGGCTGTTGTCATGCTTCACGCTTCTAATGTGAGTGGCACCATACTTCCTATCGAAGATATAGGAAGAAAATGTCACGAGGAAGGTGTGCTCTTCATAGTAGATGCAGCGCAAACAGCAGGAAACACCCCTATTGATATGCAGAAATGCCATATTGACGGACTTACTGTTCCAGGCCACAAATCACTTCTCGGTCCACAGGGTATTGGCGTTATGCTCATCAACCCAGCGATCAAAGATGATATCATCCCTATAATTTCAGGGGGTACCGGTAGTCACTCTGATATGGCTGATATGCCTTCAGAACTTCCGGACAGATTCGAGAGCGGCACTCTCAACTTACCAGGAATCTTCGGGCTTCATGCGGCTCTCAAGTGGGTTCAAGAGCATTTTGACGAGGTTCGCGCACATGAAGAGAAACTTACCGCAAGGATGCTAGGTGGAATCGCTAATATAAAAGGCGTACGTCTTGCTGGAATACCTAATACAGACGGCAGAGTAAGCGTAGTCTCCATCGATTTTACAGAGGAAGATAACGGCATCTGTGCGTTCAACCTTGAGCATACGTACGGGATTAACACAAGAGTTGGACTTCACTGTGCACCGCTTGCACACGAGTCTCTACATACGTTTCCAGAAGGAACGGTTCGATTCTCGATTGGACCATTCAACACCGAGGATGAAATTGATACAGCTCTTAAGGCAATCGAGGAACTTGCGCTGGCGAGCAACGTATAGATATTTTAATGCATTGTGATTTTTACCAGAGTATGACTTAACTAGATTCAATAACAGAAAGAGGAAAAGGATAATGGGAGATAACGAAAAGAAATCTTGCTGTGCCATGCCTATGGCACTGGAAGATGTTAGACTTACAGAGATGACTGCCGCTGGCGGATGAGGAGCTAAAGTAGGGCCGGGAGTCCTAAGCGACATATTATCTAAGCTACCTAAGATTCGAGATGAGAGGGTTCTGGTCGGATTTGATAGCAGCGATGATGCTTGCGTGTACAAAGCAAGTGATGATCTCGCTATCATCAACAGCATCGACTTCTTCCCACCAATCGTAGATGATCCATATATGTTCGGTCAGATCGCCGCAGCTAACTCACTCAGCGATATATATGCGATGGGAGGAACCCCTAAGCTAGCGATGAACCTACTCACCTTCCCTGAAAAGCTTCCAATAGCAGCTGTTGAGGCAATTCTTGAAGGCGGAAACGACAAAGTGAATGAAGCTGGAGCTATGACAACTGGTGGGCATAGCATAAACGATAAAGAACCTAAGTACGGACTCAGCGTAACAGGATTTGCACATCCTGACGATATCCTGAGCAACAGTGCTTCTGAGGGGGATTACCTCGTAATCACTAAGAAAATTGGTTCCGGAGTTCTCACAAGTGCCGAAAAAGTAAGTCTTCTGAGTGAAGCTGAAAGCAAAGCGTTAAGCGACACCATGGCTGAGCTCAACAGATATGCCTTTGAAGCAACCGCAGGCGTAAAGGTCGACGGCTGCACGGATATTACAGGCTTTGGTCTACTTGGACACGGCGCTGAGATGGCAAAATCCGGTGACGTAACTCTTGAGATTTTTGCAGAAAGGGTTCCTCTCATGGACAGGGTACTCGATTTCGCTTCGCAGGGAATTCTTCCTGGTGGCGCTCATAACAATATGACATACCTAGAGAAGGATGTAATCGACTACAGTGTCGGATTAAAACAGGCTCAGCTTGACATGCTCTACGATCCACAGACTTCTGGAGGCCTGCTCCTTGCTGTAAAGGAGCCTGAACTAGAGAGACTTCAGTACCAACTCGGAGAGAAGGGCTGTGAGAACGCCATAATCGGAAGGTTCAAGAAGCGTACATCACATTACATTGAAATTCTGAACAAGTAGCTCTGATGCTATATAACGTTCAGGACTTAGTATACAAACTCAAAACATACAAAAAACAGGAAGCGAATTTCATCGTCTTCCTGCTTTTTTCTAATTTGATTTTAATTAAATATCATTCAAATATCCTTCGAAGCATCCTACTTGTGCTGCTCCGCATTCTCAAGTACGAATTTCCTAAACGCCTCGGCAACTGGTGAAAGAAATACGTTTTTGAGTGTAATCATATAGAAGCTGCGAAGCTTGTCGAAGCCATCAATCTTAAGAACCTTAAATTCGTCTGACCTCACAACCTTGTTAACGGTTTTCTCGGAAAGTATCGATGCACCAACGTTATTTGCAACGAGACGCATGATCATGTTAAGGTCATTAGTTCTAGAAATAACTCTGAAGTTATTCTTATCAAAACCCTTAGATGCAACCGTGTCCTCGAAAGACTTACGGGTAGCAGATCCGTTTTCTCTCCAGATAAGCGGGAGCTTCGACATCTCCTCTAGTGTAATCGTATCCTTATCAGTTTCATAAGTACCAGGAACTAGCAGTACTGGGCGGTCATGGAAGATTTCATGCACTTCAATACCTGGTTCAGCAACATACTCTCCAACAAAACCAATCTCACCCACGTCTCTCTAGAAGACTTTCAACCGTTGCCTTGCTATCATTCATCTCGATGTAGAACTGAGTGAAAGGATGAGCATCTGTGAACTTGCGGATAATCTCAGGCAGGAATGCGATCCCCGGCACTGTCGAAGTCTGAAGCTCTAAAACTCCGTCCAGATTATCATCACCATTATCCAGTGCCTCAATAGCCTGCGCTCTAGCATTTACCATCTCGACTGCATACTGATAGAACTTCTGACCATGAGGTGTCATCTCAACAGTTCTGCCCTTTCTATCGAGCAGCTTTAGTGTTAAGCTCCTTCTCCAGCGAACTGATATGCGTGCTGATAGTTGGCTGGGTAAAGAATGTCGCATCTGCCGCACGACTAAAGCTCTTAAACCTAACAACATTTACAAAAGCTTCAATTTGCTTAAAATCCATCTTTCCTCCACTAACCCTTAATCAAAAAGGAGCGCCTCGCTAATGAAACACTCCTGTTAGCTACTGTAAATACTATATTATTTGTAATTTCGTGTCAAACAAACAGCATTATATACGGGTTTGCTATTGAAAAATTCTATTCTACGCCGATAAGATTAGCTTTTTTTATACCTTCTGTCTCCCTCATGTCGAGTATTAGTTGCTCAAGACCACATGTTGCATCATCCATATTGAGGGCTATCATGATAGTCGCAATGTTATTTACAGGTGGACTCTGGTTGATGGTCCATATACTGTATGAATGACTAGCAATCACGCGGATTAACTTCTCCAGCACGCCAGTTTCGTGTCGTAGCTGCATAGAGATTATCGCCCTCTTGCTTGTCTTCTTGGCGCTGAGTTCCATCACGTAATCCTTGTACTTATAGTACGTACTGCGTGAAATTCCCACTTTGCGCACCGCTTCACTTATATCTGGAGCCTCGCCTTCTGCAAGTAGCCTGCTAGCCTCAACGACTTTCTCAAAGTATTCAGGAAGAATTTTCTTATCTACTATTAGATACCTGCTATCCACCTTCTACTCCTTGCCTTCACTAGCGTACTTTTTAACTTCATCCATCATCTCATCCACATCGATGATATCCCTGTGCTTAACTTCCTTTTCAAATATCGCACGAAGTGGGCTAGGAATCTCTGTGCCAGTAATTTCAGACAATTTCTCCATGTCTGCCCTATCATCTCCTGATGCTTCTTCTCCGAGTGCCGCAAGCACTGAACCCGTAAACTTATATGGAGAAGCGGTTGATAGAATCACATTCTTTGTTTGTAGCCCACCATCTCTCAAATACTTGTCTGATGCAGCCCATGCGATAGCAGTGTGTGTATCCATGACATAGCTCGCATCCTTAAACAGTCTACCAATAGCAGCTGCCCCCTCTTCATCCGAACATGCATAGCCTACAAAATCTCTCTTGATCTCAGATAGCTCATCTTCGCTTATCTGATACTCTCCAGTTTCAGCAAGTGATTTCATATACTCTTTAGTCTTGTCAGCGCCACACACGAAGAATAGTAGCCTCTCAAGGTTACTCGATACGAGAATGTCCATAGACGGTGATGATGTCTTGTAAAATTCCCTTTTCTTATTGTAATGACCCGTCTCGAGGAATTCTGTAAGAACATCGTTCTTATTGGAGGCGCAAACTAACTTTCCAACCGGGAGCCCCATCTGCTTAGCGAGGTATCCAGCCATGATGTCTCCAAAGTTTCCAGTAGGAACTGTGTAATCAACTGCATCACCTAGCTTAATCTCACCTGCATCCACAAGACTCTTATAAGCTGCGAAGTAATATACCACCTGCGGAACTAGCCTCCCTATATTGATGGAGTTAGCGCTCGACAGCGAAACTCCTTCGCAAGGTCTCGGAATCTCCTGGAATAATCTCTTAACCCCTGTCTGAGCATCGTCGAAGTTTCCTCTCACTCCGAACGCCTTGGTATTAGCGCCTGATTGAGTTACCATCTGAAGACGCTGAGTCTCAGATATACCTTTATCCGGATAGAATACTGCTATTCTAATTCCTGGAACATCTGAAAATCCATGAAGTGCAGCGCTGCCCGTATCTCCGCTAGTAGCTGTAAGTATTAGGATCTCATCATGGAAATCATTGAGCTTTGCCGCCTCCGACATTAGGTTAGGAAGCGCAGAGAGCGCAACATCCTTAAACGCACAAGTAGACCCGCAGAAGAGTTCTAGTATATATCTACCATCTACGCTTACTAGAGGAGTAATCTCTTCTGCTGTGAACTTATCCTTGTAGCTTCTCGTGACGATAGAATCTATCAATTCTTCTCCATAATCAGGAAAGAACTTTCCGAACACCTTCTTAGCCATACCACGGTAGTCCTCGGCTATTATCTCTTTATAATCTAGCTTTAGTTCGGCTAAATCTTCTGGAACGTAAAGTCCCCCGTCTTTAGCAAGTCCATCGAGTACTGCCTGTGACGAAGAAACCTTGTGATTCACATCTCTTGTGCTTATATAATTCAACATTTTATCTCTCTTTTCTGTTGCGTATTTTGTGTTTTTATGATACATTATTCCTCGTAGGAATACAAGTGTTTTTCACACAAGGACACGACATGCAAAAATGGACATAGAGAGGATTTAAGAGTATATAAATATGAAGATTGCAATTCTCGGATACGGAGTAGTCGGAAGTGGCGCATACGAAGTCGCACAGGCTGCTCATAATATAGAAGTAAAGCGCGTGCTCTACAAGAGGCCGATAGATGAACTCGGAGATATCGTAACTACTGAGTACGAAGATATTTTGAAGGATGAGGAGATTGAGCTAGTTGCAGAGTGCATAGGTGGTCTCCACCCAGCATACGAATATGTATCTGCTGCTCTTAAGAGTGGCAAGCACGTAGTAACACCTAACAAGAACCTGGTTGCAGCATACTGGGACGAACTACACGATCTCGCTAGAGAGCATGGAGCTGAATTCCGCTACACGGCTTCTGCTGGTGGCGGCATCCCATGGCTTTTCAATCTAAGGCGCCAGTCGAGAAGTGATGAGATTTTATCTATAAGCGGTATCGTCAACGGCACATGCAATTACATTCTGGATACTATGCATAACGAGCCAGTTGATTTTGCAGAGATCCTTGCAAAGGCACAGGAGCTCGGATATGCAGAGAAGGATCCGACTGCGGATATCGGAGGTTTCGATACACAGCGTAAGTGCGTGATTTCAGCGAACCTCGCCTTTGGCACAAGTATTTCCGAAGAAGATGTACCTGTGTTCGGAATTCAGAATATCACAGCTGGAGACATCAAGTATTTTAATGAACACGGATACACTTGTAAGCTGCTCATGAATGCAGGCCAGACAGAAGATGGTGCTTACGCATATGTTGAGCCTACCCTTGTTGGCAGAGGCGCACTCGAGTCCAGCGTTCCAGCGAATAACAACCTCATCAGCCTGACGGGTAATCACATCGGTACGCTAAGCTTCTACGGACAAGGTGCTGGCAAGTACCCTACCGGAACTTCAGTGATTCAGGATGTGCTAGATATTGAAAACGGCTGGAAGTTCTCAGTCAAGAGTGAGAAGAACGATGTATCTGTAGACAACAGCCTTGAAGCTCATAGATATTACGTAAGGGAAAACGGTTCATGCAAGATTACTGAACCACTGAGCGTTACCGAGGCACACAGATTAGCCTCCGAGAGCAGTGACGAGCATTTCTTCATGGCAGGAATAAGGGAGTAGATATATACTAATGATTAAAGTTGCAAAGTTTGGCGGCTCATCGCTCAGTGATGGTGCGCAATTTGCCAAAGTAAAAAATATAATTGAGCAGGACCCTAGTCGCAGAGTGGTAGTGGTTTCGGCACCAGGTCGCCGCACTTCGGATGATAACAAGGTGACAGACCTTCTCTACCTAGTGAAAGCGCACATCAAGTACGATGTATCTTATGACAGTATATTTGAGATGATTGAGCAACGCTACATGGACATCCGCTCTGAATGTGGCCTGTCACTCGACCTCGATCAGGAGTTTGAGATTATCAGAAGTAAGCTACAAGAATATCTCCATGGACTACTTAGCATCGAGGGGTGAATTTCTCAACGCTAAGCTGATGGCTGAGTATCTTGGATACCAGTTTGTGGACTCTGCAGATCTCATCAGCTTCAAGTACAACGGCGATGTAGATATGGAGAAGACAGAGCAGAACTTCAAAGAAATCTTTGATGTATATAACAAAATCGTAATTCCGGGATTCTACGGAAGCCTTCCAAATGGCGATATCAAAGTATTTTCCCGAGGAGGCTCCGACGTATCAGGGGCAATCGCTGCAGCTTCACTAGACGCAGATGTGTACGAGAACTGGACCGATGTCAGCGGCATCCTGATGGTAGATCCTCGCATAGTTGAAAACCCAAAGAGTATCGCCCGCGTTACATACGCAGAGCTCAGAGAGCTTTCTTATATGGGAGCTGCGGTTCTCCACGAAGATACAGTCTTTCCTGTACGAGCTAAGGATATTCCGCTCAACATCAGGAATACCAACGAACCTGATAATCCGGGTACTATAATCCGCGAGAGCTTCGGCGAAGATAGTCCAGAGGAGAGCAACAGATTCATCACGGGAATTACCGGCAAACGCGATTTCTCATTGATCAAGATAACAAAGGGCAATATCGGAGAGAATCTAAATACACTGCGTAAGGTTCTCAACATATGCGAGCAGCACGATGTACCTATATCGCAGATTCCTAGCGGTGTTGACAGCTTCTCAATCATCACTCCATCATCCAAGCTCGAGCAGTGCAAATACGATGTGCTAGCGGCTATCAAGAAAGGAATGTGGCAGTCGATGCCGAGATTGACCAGGGTATCAGCATGATTGCTATCGTCGGCAGACAGATGGCATACAAGACAGGAATTTCCGGCAAGCTATTCGGGAGCGCTAGGTGTTAACAAGATTAACATTCGTATCATCGAGCAGTGTGCGGATGAAATCAATATTATGATCGGCGTATTTAACGAAGATTTTGAAAAAGCGATTCGCGTGCTATACGAAAGCTTTGCAAAGTAGCAAGAAAGGGGTTTGGGATCGGTCAGATTCCAGTAGATAAGATATGAAAGAATACAGATTAGGAATACTCGGTGCTACTGGTGCCGTTGGACAAGAGATGCTAAAGGTACTTCAAGAGAAAGACTTCCCTCTATCAGAGCTCAGACTACTCGCTAGCAAGAGAAGTGCTGGCAAGGAAGTTCAAACTGAGAAGTACGGAACAGTTGTGATTCAGGAGGCAACTGATGACGCATTTGCAGGACTAGACTTCGTGCTCGGTGCTGCAGAGAACGATATTTCAATTAGATTTACCGATGCAATTAAGGCTTCAGGGGCTACGTATATTGATAATTCTAGTGCATATAGGCTCGATGATAACGTACCTCTAGTTGTTCCAGAGATCAATCCAGAGGACGCCTTTAAGCATAGTGGAATTATTGCGAACCCAAACTGCTCGACTATAATCACACTTGTTGCTATAAACGCAATCAATAAGCTCTCCCCTATCAAGGGACTCTATGCCTCGACTTATCAGGCGGTGAGCGGAGCTGGTGCAGGTGGACCGATTGAATTATTCGAGCAGACGAAGCAGGTACTAGATGGAGAGAGTAGCTCAATAGAGCCAAAGGTATTCCAGCACCAGATCGCTTTTAATCTAATTCCGCAGATTGGTGGTTTTGGAGACAACCTTTACACTTCCGAAGAGATGAAACTTCAGAACGAAGGTCGTAAGATCCTTCACCTTCCTGAGCTAAAGGTATCTTGCACATGCGTAAGAGTTCCTGTTGAACGTTCGCACTCAATCTCTGCAAATGTAATCACAGAAGAACGACTTGATCTGGATGATGTAAGAAAGTCTATAGCAGGTGCTAAAGGCTGCAAGCTCGTAGATGATCCTGAATCACTTAGCTACCCAATGCCAATCGATACAAGCGATCAGGATATCGTATTCGTTGGTCGCATCAGACGTGACCTTGTATGCGAGAATGGCATTAACCTCTGGTGCGCAGGAGACCAGGTTCGTAAGGGTGCTGCAACTAACGCAGTGCAGATTGCTGAGCTGCTAATCAATGCCTAGAACAGCTTTAAAGCTGAGCGATACAAGAATTCAATAAACAAAAGACAAAGCAGGAGGACAGCGCTATGCCGCATGTCCTCCTGCTTTATATAGTTATAGAAAAAGCTTCACACCCTTGGATTATTTTAATTATAAGCTTCACTTATTTTTTTGCCGTCAATACGAGATCTTTTAAATTCTGTCGTCTTTCTTATTGCTTGCATAATTCGTACTCAATATGACATCTCCCATTGTCCATATGCTTATTATTCCAGAACCATAGACACAACCATTCTTATATATGTATCCTCGAAAAACTGTATCATACCCGCTGTATGTCTCCGTTATAATCTCAAAAATCCCATTTGGGAATTTATCTATAAATTCTCTCATTCTGTATCTTGTTCCGGTGAATGATCCATATCCAAGCTCAGAATCAAAAACTATGACATCGCATTCTTCGTAATCAATGCCTTCAAACAGCATAGTAGCAGGATAGCTTTTCTCACTATCACCATTATACTCATACACTTTGTCAAGCGTCAGAGTAAGACGCTCTGCTTCTACACTGATTTTGATGATTCTACTATCATGAAGACTGAATGGTATGTTGTTATCAACTCTCTTTTTTATATTCATAACCACCTCCGCATTAGTATTAACATTAACTAAATCAATGCTAATGCCCCTGGGAGCGCCTCGGGAGCAAAAAAAGCTACTCCTACAATAGCAACAAATATCCCCGCTGCTATTATTAAATCTCTGCATTTCTAAGATTGAGCCCCTTCTTTTTATTTATGCCTCTTCAGACTTAGCCTCTTCCCTGCGCAGCTTTTCAGCCTTCTCCTCATCGATAATCTTCTGAGTCTCAACGAATCTCTTTACCTTCTGGGTACTTGTCTTCTCCATAGGTTCATCAGTTGTGTATACTCTCTTGATTCTCTTGTACGGAGGAAGCTTGTCATTGATTTTCTCAACATCAGCCTTTACTATCGCATTGATTTCTTCAGGCGTCTTGCCCTCAAATTCCTTCTGGGTTATAAACGAGTTTCAGTGTAACTACTAGGTCACGCTCATCTTCAGCACTCGGAATACCGACGATAATCGCCTCTTCTTTGTATGGAAGTACATTTAGCTCCTGCTCGATTTCCTCAGGGAATACGTTCTTTACCATTCATCAGTACGATTACGTTCTTCTTGCGGCCTGTGATATAAAAGTATCCGTCCTTATCCTTATATCCGAGGTCTCCTGTGTGGAACCATCCATCGTAAATGCACTCGTTCGTAGCTTCTTCATTCTCGTAGTAGCCGAGCATGATGTTCTCTCCGCGAGCGATTATCTCTCCGATGCCGTTCTCATCAGGCTCGTAGATGTCCATACCGACGCCTTCGATTGGAATTCCTATGGACCCAGGTCTTCTATACGCAGGTCTCTCTGCAGAGAGCACCGGTGAGGTCTCTGTCAGACCATAACCCTGTAGACATATAACGCCGAAGTCATTCCAGCCCTTAATGCACTCTGGATCAGCAGCCGCGGCTCCGAGGATTACCATGCGAAGCTTTCCACCGAACGCCTCGAGAACTCCCTTAAATACAGTTCTTCTGATGTCTATATGTGCCTTTCCAAGCACCCTTACAACCTTCCCCATTGTTTTGAGCCTGCCAGAAAGGCCTTCCTTCTCAGCCTTCTTAAGGATACGGCTATACATAGTCTCTATGAGAAGCGGTACTCCTACGAAGATTGAAACTCCATACTCTTTGAAGTTCTGCTGGATATACTTAAGCCCATCGCAGTACACAGTCGATGCCCCCTGCGGCAAACATGATAATCTGACATGTAAGACCGAAGGTGTGGTGATATGGTAGAAGCGAAATATTGACATCTGTATCATAAATCTGCTCAGAAGCGATTGTATTAACTACATTAGAAGCAACATTACGCTGCGAAAGCATTACAATCTTAGACTGGGATGTAGTTCCAGATGTAAAAATCATGAACGACATATCATCTGGATTGATTACAACATCATCATACTTGCGAGAGCCTCCATCAACGAGTTCCCTACCTTCTACTGTGAGGTCATATATATCCGTCTTATCAGAGACTTTGAATAGCGGAAACGCAGCCTTAATACGAGTCTTACCACTAGAAATTGCTTTAGCGACGGACTCCGACTCCTTCTCATCATAGAAGATAACCTCTGCTTCACTACGAATGAGCGAGCTTTCAAACTCATCGTACTTAAGCTCTTTATCTAGTGGCACAGTTATGTTGCTTGTTAACAAAGTTGCCATATTGGCGAGATACCAGTTGTAGCTATTCTTGCCGATGATAACGATTCTAGTATTCGAGAAGCCTCTACATAGAAGTGCCTCTCCGAGACATCTAATCTCCTCATAGTATCTGCTGTAGGAAATATCGCGATACTCTCCATTACCCTGCTTGAGGGTGAATGCCTTGCTAGCTCCGTACTTGTTAACAGCAGCTTCCATTATCTCTCTAATATTCTCCAAAATTACCTCCGTCTATCCGACTATCACTTGCCCCTTGCAAAAATACCGTCCACCAAAACCCGCTAGAGCGTAGTGTTCCGACACGCCGAGGGAGCACGATTTACGAAAAATTATAAAATAGTTTTGAAAACTATATTATTTAGTATTATAATCTAGGTATATGCTGTATGATACTCCATTTAGCACGATTTATCAATATTTAATTTGATTTTTATGCAGGCATACATGTGTAAATGGTTGAAAAATACAAGTTATTAGAAATTTGAAGCTCACGGCGAGCTGTGATACTATCCTATATGAAAGCATAACTGGAAGGAACTTATGGAACAGAGAGAAACGATTCAGGACAGCACTAGGCTTCACCTCCCACGCTGGGATGAGCTGCCAGATATATCGCTATATATGGATCAGGTGCTATCGCTGATAAATCCTCATTTTCAAGACACATACGGTGATAGTTATCTGCTGACTAGCACTATGGTTAATAATTACGTTAAGCTTGGGGTTGTCCCCTCTCCTGTAAAGCGTAGGTACAGCAAGGAGGCCATCTCACGGCTTTTTGTAATTGTCACGCTCAAGTCGATATTTAACGTGCAAGAGATCGCCGAGCTGATTTCAGCTATCGATGATGACAATAGCCTCGGATATGAGATTTCCGAATCTTACGACCTATACTGTAGTACACTTGAGGCTGCAATCGCTTCGACTTATGAGGATAGTATTTCTCACACTAAGCCCTGAGCAGGATTATTTTAGAGTAATTGAAGACGTTGCAACAGCTGCCGCTTATCAGCTAATAGTGAAGCGTAGGCTGAAACTGAGACGAGAAAGAAAGGAAGAAAGGAAGAAAGTATGATATATAAGCCAGAAGGTGTCTGTGCCCAGCTCCTGAATCTTGATATTGAGGACGGCATAGTAAAATCAGTTGAATTTATAGGTGGGTGCGCTGGAAATGCCCAGGGACTAGCCAGTCTAGTTAAAGGAATGTCGGTCGATGATGTAATCGAAAGACTAGAGGGTATAAAATGCGGATTCAAGGATACATCATGTCCAGACCAGCTTTCTGAAGCGCTAAAGCAGTACAAAAATGAGCAGCAGTAGAAATATAGTTGAGTGTGTGTGAGTGTGAATGTTTGATGATCTAAAATTCCTCCTATGGTGTTTTTATACTACCACAGGAGGCTAATTTACAGACTTTTTGTCACACGCTCTTTTATACTACCACAGGAGGCTAACTTATTCTTTAGTTTACAGACTTTTTGTACGCACTCCCGATTGATCGTATAGAATTTATTTGTTGTAATATTTACTAAATGCCCTATAGATAAAAAGGAAGAATAATAATTGCAACAATTGAATATAGAATTATCAACATAGGAATTTGCATTATAACTATTCCTCCAAATTGATATATAAGTGGCAATTTAATGCAGTTATAAACATTTATTAACTGATCCGGAGTAATATAAAAAACTTTTCTAAGCGGAAGTATTCTTCCAATGAACGGCGATAATATAAACAAAGCTATTGGAAAACACATGGACAAAACTTGGGAATGTGTTTTTGCCGACACAAGCATTGTTATTGCTACTGAAAGCATAACTCCTACATATCCAGATAGCATTATTACCATGTATCTTTGTGAAAATGTGTATGCATAAATAGAATAACTATCCTCTATTTGAATAGGAGATGATGCTCCACTTACACCCATAACTCCGAAGGATATTATTGACATAATAAGCATAGTGCCCCAATAAATTACGCTTGCCATAAGCAAACCAGTTATTATTTTTGTTGTTGTCCCCCTAGTTCTACCCCTCTTTGTACTGAAGAAAAATCGAATCTGCGCCAAGTCGGAATTCCTCCGAGAATAATCCCGATGAAAAAAAAGATACTATAACTAATAATATCATCGAATATGTTGTCACGTACAAACCCATGGTTTTCCATGATTCTGCTGGAGCGTATTCAAAAGGCTTATGTACTTTTTGGAATTGCCTTTTTAAGTACTTTTTCTTCGCCTCTTGATTATCATATTCTTTTAACATGTGATTGATATTCTTTTCTCTTATATAATAAATATCTCTCGCTTCATTAATGTCCAAGTCATTAATTACCGAATCATCAAAAATCTTTATTATAACAAAGAGTGCTGACAATCATATCTTTTATATCACCGTATTCCTGTTCATTTGCTGCATATAAAGAATCAGAAATCATACTTCCGTACTTCTTATTTAGATTTTTTTTCTTTCTGAATTATTTCGTAAAAAAACACCAGAAGTTAATGCCCCTTTTATATTTCAACTTCGCTTCATTTAGCTTTCTTGGTGCAGATAACCCTTTGTGAGTATTACCATCTTTGTCTACAAAATTTATACTCCATATTGAAAAAAAGCTAAATACAACTGCGATAACAACTAAAACTAGCACCAGAATTCTGTTAATCCTATTACTAAATAATTTCTTAAATTCACATCTAACCATTACTATCACTACCATTCTCGCCAAAATGATACAAAAAAACGTCTTCAAGAGTTTTATCAACACTTACAGAATTTTCTGCAGGTCGTTCTTTTGCCAAAAGACGCGCCTGTATATACTCTCCATCATTCTTAATTGCACCAACAGGATTTGTAAAATTGGAGATAAAGTTTTCTGCTTTTTCTGTCTTTTCGCGATAAATCCATACATCACATGGAATATTGCTACACAATTCATTAATTGTCCCATGATCTATTATTCGACCTTCCTTCATGAGAAATACCTCTTTGGCTATAGCTTCAATATCTGAAACAATATGTGTAGACAATAATATAATCCTATCATTTGATAATTGATTGATTAGATTCCTAAATCTAATTCTTTCCATTGGATCAAGTCCTGCTGTAGGCTCATCTAATACAAGTATCTTAGGATTATTCAAAAGTGACTGTGCAATACCTACTCTTCTTTTCATGCCCCC